>Ga0228536_1000217_pt1 | contig 140549 bp, 120 predicted proteins | sample SJ1Smetagenome_FD_168611 | JGI IMG/M metagenome (GOLD analysis project Ga0228536, IMG submission 168611) | Enriched culture of PCE-dechlorinating microbial communities from Ithaca, New York, USA - SJ1.S | ecosystem: Engineered > Modeled > Simulated communities (microbial... > Unclassified...
GCAAGCGGCTGAGTTGTGGTTGGGATGATAAATACCTATTTACCATCTTGAGCCAGGCTTAAAGACTGCTTGCAGGGGAATACCCTATGGAACAAGGGAGGATTGTGTCTGTTATTGCCTGTTTTCGGCACTGTACCATCAAAACGAGGCTGGGTTTGTTCTGGATACGCAAAATCTCCAAACCTAATCTGTTACCCTTAAGCTGAAATGGCTCGTTATCAATAGTTAGTAATTAAGATGCAATTGCCCTGGTTTCCTGGAGCCCTTGATCTGAGTGAAGCCATTCCAGCATCGAAAAATCGCCATTCCTTCGCTGAATAATCCGGAAACCATGTCCACTCCGTGAATAATAGTTTCACGTGAAACAAACGACGTCAATTAAAGCGTTAAAATGGGCACAGATCATGCATCATAGTGACTGATTGAAACGATCTGGAGGCGTTTATGCATAAGAAACGATTGATTCTCACTTTGACTGCCGCATTTTTGCTGCTGACAGGCTGTATACGGACTTCCCCTGCGCTTACCGGTACCCCCGAAGCCAGTCTGCCTGCCAACAACGGCTCACCCACTTCAACGCCATCCCACCTCTCTCCGCTGTTTAAACTCCACATCTTTGTCGGCGGTCACGGTTGGGCGAGTAACGCTGATCAAACGCGCTTCTACAACACCCGTAATTTTGGGGAACACTGGCTCGCCGTCACCCCTCCAGCGTTTTTAGCCGAAGGTTCAGGCTGGGGAACGACCACTACTTTCCCCAACGGCGATATTGGTTGGCTTTGCCGGTCAACCTCCGAATCCTCCGCTTCTCTCTACGCAACCACCGACGGCGGTCGCGCCTGGCAGACTTACACCCTTGATTTCCCCTGCGGGCAAATCTCCCTGCTAAACGCAAGTGAAGGATACATCCTTTCCGACCAGGGGGTTGGCGCCGGTTCTCAATATGTCAGCCTCTATCACACCGCCGATGGCGGCCAAAGCTGGGATTTGCGCTTCGAGCACGACCCAGCCACTCCGGAGGACCATGGGCTGCCAACAGGCGGGATCAAGAATTACTTTGGCTTTCTGAGCTCAGATATTGGCTTAGTTGCTGGATCTGAGCCTGTACCAGGCTTTGTTTACCTATTTCGCACAATAGATGGCGGCATTTCGTGGTTTCAGTCTGATTGCCCAGATATACCAATGGATGAAAACCAGGAAACCAGCGTGGATAGGATCATCCGCATCAACGCCACCTCGGCTGTCCTCCCGGTGCGTTCTTACCTCGCGAACGGGAACAGTGTCACGTACTTTTGCAGCACAACAGATGCGGCTGAGAGCTGGCAGTACGTTGGTATTTTGGAAAACGTCGAGTTCTTTGATTTTGGCACACTTCTGACCGGCGTCGCCTACGGCCAGGGAAAAATGTTCCAGACTCAGGACGGCGGAAGAACCTGGACCGAAACCACTGCTGGGCTCCCTCCCGCGGTCACTCCCGTCTCAGTAGACATGATCAATGACCTCGCCGGCTTCCTAACGGCAACAGTCTCACCAGAAACGTTGCTTGATAATCGGATTTATATGACGGGCAACAACGGTAAAGACTGGCAGACCATGCCCGCCAACATCGTCGAATCCACCACGACCAACGTGACGCCTTAGCCGCTGGACACGCGCTTGCAAAACGGAGGTGCTCTACTATAATTCAGGTGAGCAATGATGAAAAAAGTTTGGCTTTTGGTGATATTGGCTGTAACCCTGGTGCTGCCGTTCTCAGGATCAGTTCAAGCTGATCCGGGTCCTGAAACCGGCCAAACTGAAGCTCTTACAGCTTTTGTTGAGAGTTGGACCGAAACTGGCGTCCAAATCGAGTCTGAAGCCGCGCCTTTACCCACTGCCGACCCGGAAAAGAAAGCTTACCTCACCTTTGATGATGGCCCCGACCCTGTCTGGTCGCCCCAGGTGTTGGCTGTTTTGCGAAAATACCAAACACATGCCACCTTTTTCATGATTGGACGCAACGCCGCCACCTTTGAAGACACGATCGTCCAGATCGCCAGCGACGGGAACACGCTCGCCAATCACAGCTACAATCATTTTGACCTCACAACACTTAACTATTAGGGTTTTTCACTCGAAGTGGGCGACACCGAGCAATCCATCCGTTATGCCCTGAGAGATCATCCTGAACTCCTCAGCCAGGTGACCAAATGCCTGCGTCCGCCTTACGGAAAATCCAATGAGACCGTTTACGCCTGGGCAATAGGCATGGGCTACAGCATTTCGATGTGGAACCTGGACACCCGCGATTGGGCAGGAACTGATCCTGAAGACATTTTGGCGGATTTCTCCCTAAAATTGCAGCCCGATCGGGTTATTCTCTTTCACGATGGCGGGGAAAACCGGCAGAATACGGTTGAAGCGCTGGATCTTGTCTTACACGAAATGATCATGCAAAGCTACGAGGTTTTACCCTATTGCACCGAGGCAGGGCAGGCAATCATCGGCAGTTGAGGTTGTTGCTTTATAGCAATTATTAACGCAAGTTTAACCATTGTATGAATTGTGTAAACCTTTTCCTGTAGAAGGTTTCTCTACTTGAATTTTCAAGATTATCTTGTATACTAATAAGAGTTAGGCGCTTGGGTGCCCCCCTCACCCAGGCGCCTAACATTTAAATTCCCCCGGAAGTAAAATTGATCCATGGATTCCTCCATATCTGGTACCTATTTCTTCGAGTGCAGCAATTCCCGCTGCGGTCTGCGGTTCCCGCTTGACACCGGACTCTACGAAGGGCGTTATTGCCCGCGCTGCGGCTCTAACCTTGAAAGGCGCGAGGCGGGCATTCCTGCCCAAAAGCCCCCTGCCGCGGCATCCCCAAAGGTCAGAATAATTGGAGCGCTCGATAATATCCGTTCAGCGCTGAATGTCGGCGCTATCTTTCGCACAGCCGACGGTGCCGGGCTGTCTGAGCTGCTGCTTGGCGGCATCACCCCCACTCCCGAGGAGCAACCAGCCATCGCCAAAACCGCCCTGGGAGCTGAAAAGCATATAAGCTGGAGCTATCATCTGAACCTGCCTCAAACGCTGGCTGAGCTGAAATCCAATAACTGCCTGATCCTTGCACTCGAATTCGCCCCTGGCGCTTCTTCATTACAGGAGTTTCATCTAAACCACCCCTTGCCGGGTCAGGTAGCCCTGGTGGTGGGCAACGAACCTGCCGGGGTCGATCCCGCCATCTTGCGCATGGCAGATCAGGTGCTGTACCTTCCCATGTCTGGAGAAAAATCCTCCCTCAACGTCTCCGTTGCGTTTGGTATCGCTGTCTATCAGTTATTGGGACAATAAATCACAAAAAAGGGCTCTGGCATGCCAGAGCCCTTTAGTATAAATCTCAAACTAAGGTTGGATGATCGTTCCGGCTGGAATGGTGGTGCCCTTGGGGATCACCACGATCCCATCCCGCACTTTGTAAAGAGCATGATCCACTTCGCGATCGGCGGGAAAAGGTTTGATGACCACGTTATCGCCAATGCTGGCGTTTTTATCGATGATTGCGCCCTGGATCTTGCAGTTACAGCCTATTCCGAGAGGCGCGCCATTGGTTTGGCTGCCATACCAGTCCGCACCCATCACGATCGTGTCCCTGATCTCCGTACCGCAGCCGATAATACTGCGCAATCCAATCAGCGAATGCTCCAGGGTTGCGTCTTGGATCGCGCAGCCTTCTGCCATCAGGACGTTCTTGCAGGTCGTCCCGGTCACGCGGGAGCCAGGTAAAAAGCGCGGGTGAGTAAAAATGGGGTGATTCGGATCGAAGAAGTCAAATTCGGGATGTTCCTCGGTCAGTTCCAGGTTGGTGTCATAGAAAGTGCGGATCGTTCCGATATCGCGCCAATATCCTTCAAAGTTATACCCAAACACACGCTTCCCGATACGGATCAGGTGCGGAATGATGTCGCTGCCAAAATCATCCAATGGATGATCGGTATAATCGCGCCGCAGCACTTCCGTCAGCAGATCCATGTTGAATATATAGATGCCCATCGAGCCGAGATAAGGGGATTCAGGATCGTCGCGGCTGACCAATCTTGAAAGCAGTTCAGGATCTTTGGGCTTTTCAGCAAAGTCCGTGATGCGTTCGTCCTCATCCCGTTTAAGGATGCCAAAGCGGAAAGCATCTTCCTTTAGCACCGGCTGCACCGCCACAGTGATATCGGCATTGGTGGCAATGTGGAAATCAACCATCTTGGAATAGTCCATGCGGTAGAGGTGATCGCCCGCCAGGATCAGTACATACTTCGAACGGCTGGAACGGATCTCCCGGATCTGCTTGCGTACCGCATCAGCAGTGCCCTGGTACCAATCAGTGTGTTCGATGGTCTGCTCTGCCGCCCAGACCTGCACCCACCCGCCGTGGAAGTTGTCAAAATTATAGGTGCGGGAGATATGCCGGTGCAAAGAGACCGAGAGGAACTGGGTTAGAACGGAAATCTTGAAAATGCCTGAATTGATGCAATTACTGATAGGAATATCGATCAAGCGGTACTTCCCGGCAATCGGGACAGCCGGCTTAGCCCGCTCAGCAGTGAGTGGGTAGAGCCGCTTACCCTGACCTCCGCCTAAAATGACTGCAAGGACTTCATCAACATTCGCCATAGATTCCCTTTCAGCACAAACCGTGCATGTTATGATGAGGTTGTAAAGTTGTTTCCTACTATTTCTTGCTGAATTGTATAGTTATATTTTACTAGTTTTTACAGCGACTGTGTGCAGGATTTCCCGGGCGGATTGCAGTGTGGCAGGCGTGCTGGCACCAAGCATGGCTGCCAATTCCTGCACGCGTGCCTCCCCCTGCAACTGCTCCACCTGAGTTGCAGTTCTCCCGTTTTCGCTGCGTTTGCTGACGTGAAAATGCTGATCGCCAAAGGCTGCCAACTGCGGTAGATGCGTGACGCATAAGACCTGGTGTTGCTTTCCCAGGTTCCAGAGCATCCCGCCCACGGTCATACCAACTCTGCCCCCAATACCGCTGTCAATCTCATCAAACACCAGCGTTGGGATGTGGTCCACCTCCGCCAGTACCGTCTTGAGAGCCAGCATCAAGCGTGAAGTCTCTCCACCGGAGGCGGTCTTCGCGAGGGGTTTAAAACCTTCCCCCGGGTTGGTTTCTATCAAGAACTCAATCTGGTCCACACCGTTCGCATCGAAAGTAACCGTGCGCCCATCGAGTGTCAAGCCCTGCTCAGATTCCATCTTTCCCTGGTCAACCTGGAACCTGGCTTTTTCCATTTCGAGCAAGTGAAGTTGCTGTTCCATGCCTTTGGCAAGTTGGCTGGCTGCCAGTTGGCGCTGTTTGGAGAGTTGGAAGGCAGAATCAGCGAGCATTTGCTTTATCTGGCGCATTTTCTCCTCCACTTCATTGATCTGCTCCCCCACACCTTCCACTTTTTCTAATTCAGTGACAGAGGTCTGTAAGTGTATCAGGGCAGATGCCAACGAGCCGCCGTATTTTCGCTTCAGGCGGTTAAACAAGTCGAGCCGTTCTTCGATCTGATCCAACCGGGTGGGATTAAATTCGATCCCTTCGAGGTAACCGCGTATTTCGTACGCCAGATCAGATACCGAACTGAGCGCGTCCTCGATCTGCTGTGCCAAAGCCTGCATTTGCGGATCGATCCGTGCGAGTTCTGCCAGGTCGCGTGCGGCTTGTCCGAGCAGGTCAGTGGCAGCAGAACCACTCTCTGTGCCTTCATCCAATATCGCCAACGCCGACTGGCTGAGAGAGCTCAGCGTTTCGGCATTCATCAAACGTGTACGTTCCTGTGCCAGGTTTTCTTCCTCGCCGAGCTTGATACGCGCGTCGCCGATCTCCTGGATCTGGTACTTCAGCATGTCAGCCCTGTCGCGAGCGGTTTTTTCAATTGCGTGCAGTTCATCCAACTGCTTTCCCAAAACAGACCATTCTTTGAATTGACCTTGATAAAGGCTGAGCTTTTCCTGGTCGTGCGCGAAACGGTCAAGCAGATCACGGTGATTACGAACCTTTAATAAAGAAAGGTGATCGGATTGCCCGTGCACGTCCACCAGGGCTTCGCCAATTTCGGATTGAACGCTCAAACTGACCGTTCGCCCGTTCACCCGGGCAATCGTCCGCCCCTCGGCGCGGATCTCCCGCCCGAGCCAAAGCCGATCGGGTTCCTCCAGCAGCCCTTCGCGGTCCAAAAGTTCATTGATCAGTTCGCGTTCCGGTCCCTCCAGGCGGAAAAAACCTTCCACAATCGCCCGGTCTGCGCCTTTGCGAATGCTGGTGGTATCCACGCGCGCGCCAAGGATCGCCCCCAATGCGTCCAGGATGATGGACTTTCCGGCACCGGTCTCACCGGTAAAGACCACCAATCCAGCGGAGAATTGGAGCGTCAGATCCTCAATGATGGCAAAATCGCGGATGCGCAGTTCTTCCAGCATAATCCCTCAAAGACGCAGCCCTCTGGCTTGAGCGTAAGCCGAGGAGGAAACCAGGGCGGCATAAACCACTCGCCAGACAAGCGGCAAAAGATTACCACCGCCGGTTAAAAGCAGTCTCGAGCCGCTAAGCAGCGGCAGAATCGCCATGATCAGCAAAGGCAGTGCTCCAACAATGGCACCAACCAGGATTGCCTGGTTGAGCGTTTTGCTGCGTCGGCGGTTGACCGCCAGGCGCACGGCATTGGTGATCAAAGTACCAACTCCTGGCGCGACCAAAATCGTAAAAAATCCGAGCAAGCCAGCCAGCCAACTGCCCGCAAAAGAGATCAGGGCAGCGATAACAAAACCTAAAATCGGGTCAATCTTTTTGGTGGTGTCAAAAGCCCGTTGTTGTTCACGCACACACTCGGCGCAGCGGTAGCCTGTTTCGGTCAGGATTGCTGTCGCGGGGGTGATGGGCTTGTTGCAGCGATTGCAGCGCAGCTGAACGGTTTCTTCAGGAGCTTGCTTGTTTTCAACCATTGGGGCTTGTTCAGTCATGGGATTCCTGCTCAAGGATCGGATTTCGCTGCAGCAAGCCGGCAAGATCGCGGTAGAAGTAGTTGGGTTCGCCAAAGCGCACCATCCGCAGAGATCTCTTGTTGGCGGTGATGCGAATGCTGTCTTCAGGACCAATTGGCAGAGGCGTCGTACCGTCGATGCTGAGCACCACCTCAAAATCACTGATCGCGCGCAGGTTGACCACCGCGCCTTCTGCCAAAACAACCGCACGGTCGAGCGAAAGATGCGGCGCAATGGGTATCACGAGCATATTACGCAGTTCCGGAGGCAAAATTGGTCCTCCTGCAGCCAGGGCATAAGCCGTCGAGCCGGTTGCCGTAGCCACAATCAAGCCGTCAGCGATGTAGGACATCATGTAGCCCTCGTTCAGATCAACGCGCACTTCGATCGGTCGGGCATCTCTCCCGCGTGAGACCAGCGCTTCGTTGATCACATCCCAGCGATGTTTCACCTTACCATTTTCAAGGAACTCCGCCTGGAGCATCATGCGGCTTTCAAAGCGGTAGTCTGCAGAGAACAAGCGCCCAAGGTTGCTTTCAATCTCAATCTCGGTCAATTCTGTCAAAAATCCCAATCTCCCAGCCTGAACCCCCAGCAGAGGTACGTCCAGCGGAGCGCAGAGATGGCCGGCCCTCAGCAGCGTGCCGTCTCCACCAATCACAATCACCAAATCGTGCCCTTCAATCAGGGGAACCTGGGTGGGGTGCTCATAATCGTAGTAGAAAATGCTGTGCTCTACCGTGTGTGTTTTAAGGCAGGCGGAGATGCGGTCTGCCAGAAGGGCGGCTTTCTGAACTGCGGCGTTTGGCATCAGCAGTATATTCTTCGGAGCATAGGGGGTCATCGCGTGCATGCCGTTTATTATAGTCGGATTCAAATCGCAATTTCCAATCCGAAGATCGTTGACCTGAAGATCGTTGACCTACAAGGAAATCGTCAATTATCGTATACTCAACTACCTGGAACAGTTGACTCGAACCATGAAAGAGCCTCCATCTTCAACCCTTAAGAACGATTTCTGGCAGCGCCTGAGCAGAAACCGGGTGCTTCTGTTGCTTCTTTCTTTTATCCTCTTCCTGCTCATCTGGCAGGTCTTGGTGCTGGTGCTGAACCTGCCGGGTTTCATCCTGCCCAGCCCTGCCGAAGTGGGTAGAAAATTTCTTGATATTCTTGCAAGCGGATTGCTCTGGCGTCATTTTTCTGCCACGCTGGGAGAAATCCTCTTGGGACTGGTCTTTGGCATCAGCGCTGCCACGCTCCTCGGTTACGCACTTGCCAAATCCCCCCTGGCAGAGCGCCTGCTTTCGCCCTTCCTGGTGGGCAGCCAGTCCATCCCCATGGCAGCCATTGCTCCCCTCTTAGTTATTTGGTTCGGGCCGGGTTTAATCAGCAAGGTGCTCATCTGCTCTCTGACGGTATTCTTTCCGGTACTGATCAACACGTTGGTAGGTCTGAGGGATGTTCCACCCGAGCTGCGCGAGGTGATGCGCTCTCTCCGGGCAACCTCCGTCCAGACGCTGCGCTTTCTCGAAATCCCTGCGGCGCTGCCCGTGTTCCTGGGTGGTTTACGCGTAGGGGCGAGCCTGTCGGTGATTGGTGCGATTGTGGGCGAACTGGTCGCTTCGGACCGGGGGCTCGGTTTTCTGATCAACGTCGGGCGCGGTCAGTACGACACCGCCCTGGTCTTTGTCGCGGTTATTTGCCTGGTGCTGCTGGCAGCCAGCCTGTACGGGCTGGTGTTGTTGCTTGAGAACAAGGTTCTTTCCTGGCAAACCTGGCGCAAGGAAGCTTAAGGAGTAAACAATGAAACGCTTGATATTCTTCTCACTGATCTTATGCCTGGCACTGACCGCCTGCAAACCAGCCAGTCCTGAGCCTGCTGTCACGAAAGTCGCACTCAATCTGACTTATATTCCCAATGTTCAGTTTGCCCCGTTCTACGTCGCGATCGAAAAGGGTATTTTTGCCAAGTACGGCATCGAAGTCAGCCTGGCTTATGGCAACGAAGCCGACCTGGTGGCGCTGGTAGGTTCGGATAATCAGCAGTTTATGATCGCCTCCGGCGAACAAGTGCTGCTCAGCCGTGCCCAGGGGCTGCCGGTGATTTCGGTGAGAGAGTGGTACAAAGACTATCCGGTCGGCGTTGCTTCTCTGAAGACCAGCCAGATCAGCAGTCCAGCAGATTTGCGTGGCAAGGTGATCGGTCTGCCCGGACTCTACGGCGCGAACTATATCGGCTTTGAAGCCCTGGCTGCCCATACCGGGTTGACCGACGCGGATTACGAACTGCGATCGATCGGCTTCACGCAGGTGGAGGCACTGGTCACCGAACAGGTGGACGCGGTGGTGGTCTATCTCGCGAATGAACCCGTGCAACTGCGTGCCCGCGGATATGAGATTGATCTCCTAAAAGTGGCAGACTCCCTCTCTCTGGTAGGCAACTGCCTGGTAACCAACGAAAAATCCCTCAATGAACGCTCAGACTTGGTTCAGGGTATGGTCAGCGCCATGCACGAAGCCCTGGCAGCCACTGCAGCCGATCCGGAAATGGCATACCAAGTCAGCCGGAAGTACGTGGATAACCTGGCAGAAGATGATCCGATCCAAAAGCAGGTTCTGTTGGAATCGATCAAGATTTGGCTGCTCGAACCCGATCCAGCCGAAGTTGAGGTCAAGCGTTGGGAGAACATGCAAACCGTTCTGCTTGATCTGGGTCTGATGACCAGGCAAATTGAAGCCCGGGAGGCGTTTAGCGATGCCTTCACAAAATGAGATTGCCCTGGAGGTAATCAACCTCGAGATCACCTTCGTCGATAGTGATGGCAGCCTGGAGGTGCTCGACAAGATCAGCTTTTCAGTCGAGCGTAACGCCTTCGTTTGCATCGTTGGTCCTTCAGGCGGTGGTAAGAGCACGCTTCTGCGGGCAGTGGCTGGGTTGATCCAGCCTACCGGAGGAAAGGTCCGCTTTCCAGGCAGTGTTATAGGCAAAGCGCAGACCGGATTGGTGTTCCAGAAGCCCAATTTGCTCCCCTGGCGGACGCTCAGGGAAAACATCAGCCTTCCGCTTGAGATCGATCACCGACCTGAGGCAGAAATTGAAAACCTGACCCAGGAGATGATCCGCCTGGTGGGGCTCGAGGGCTTTGAGAAATCGTATCCCCATGAACTTTCCGGAGGGATGGCTCAGCGGGTTTCCATCGCGCGCTGCCTGGTACAGGATCCTGAAATCCTCCTGCTGGATGAACCTTTTGGTCAGTTGGACGCGCTTACCCGTGAACGCATGGGTGATGAATTGCTGCGCATTTGGAACGAGCGGCGCAAAACAGTGCTGATGGTGACCCATTCCATCTCTGAAGCGATCTTCCTGGCAGATCGTGTGCTGGTGCTCACCAGCCGTCCGGCACGCGTGATCATGGACCTTCCCGTCACTTTACCCCGTCCGCGCACGGATGCCATGCGTTATTGGCCGGAATTCACTGAATCCGCCCGCCTGCTGCACGAACAGCTAAAGGGCTGATCGGCGCCTGCGTGTAAGCCTGGCAAGTCCTTTGTGGTATAGTTTTATTCATCTCAAGTATCCGGAGTGAACGCCTGTGTATATAGCCATCGAAGGTGTTATTGGTGTCGGAAAAACCACCCTTGCGCGTTTGATTCATACATCTTTTGAGGCAGATCTGCTGCTGGAAGTCTTCGAAGAAAATCCTTTTCTCGGCAGCTTTTATGCCGACCGGCAGCGTTATGCCTTCCAAACCCAGATTTTCTTCCTGATGAGCCGTTATACCCACCAACACCAGGTAATCCCTTCCACCCTGTCTGCGGGCAGGAACATCGTTTCGGATTACACCTTCGATAAAGATGCCCTCTTTGCCGGCATCAACCTGAGCGGCGATGAACTCGATATCTATCACAAAGTGCACTTTGCCTTGGCGGATAAGATCCCCCAACCGGATCTGCTGGTCTTCCTGCGCGCCAACATCAACACCCTCATGCACCGTATCGCTCACCGCGATCGCCCCTATGAACGCAGCATGGAACGGGCTTACATCGAAGAACTTGCCCAGGCGTACGAGTCTTTCATCAACATGCAAAAGTGGCAGCAGCGGTTGCTGGTCATCGACACGGACGACCTCGATTTCATTGCCGACCCGCAGGCGCTGCAGTATATGATCAACCGCATCCGCCAGGCACTGCAGCTCGTGCCCTACCAGGAAAGCCTACCCCTGTCCGATTAAGGAGTTCTCATGCTTATCAATTCGGAAATGCTCGTCAAAACCGCTCGTGATCATGTTGCCAGACGGCTGCGCCAGCCAAACGACATCGTCGCGGTTTACCTGACCGGATCCGTCACCAGCGAAGAACCCCTTTTGGGCGGCACAACCGATATAGACATGGTCTTTGTCCACAAGGAAGATCCCGCCCAATCCCGCGAAGTGCTGCGGGTGACCTACGAGGTCTCGCTCGACATCGAGCATCATCATCAATCCTACTACACCTACCACCGCCGCCTGCGCCAAAACCCCTGGATTGGTTATTCTCTCTGCAATCACGGCAATATCCTCCACGACACGGATCACTGGCTCGAGTTCATCCAGGCTGGCGTGAGCGCCCAATTCGACACCCCCGAAAACATGCATGCCCGTGCTCAAAAGTTCAGCGAGAAAGCCCGCCAGCAGTGGTTTGACCTCAATGACGAGCAGGAGATTGGCTTCCAGGAGTGGATGGACCTCTATTGCAAGACCGTTGGTGCTGCCGCCAACACGATCGCAGCCCTGAACGGACCTGCCCTGACGATCCGCCGTTTTATGATCGCCTTTCCCGAAAGAGCTCAAGCCCTCGGGCAAGCCTCTCTTTCGGGCGAGCTCGCCAGGTTGATTGGAAATGAAAAAATGAGCCTCGATCTCTACCACGATTGGCGCACAGCCTGGGAGCATGCCCTGCAGAGCGCCAGCGCCAAGCCTGCCTGCCCGCCCAATCTCTCGCGCCACCGCAAGGGCTACTTTCTCAACTGCTGTGACGCCCTGGCAGAAGGCGACGCGCTGCACGCTGTGCTCTGGCCGATGCTCGAAACCTGGCGCCAAGCGGACATGGTGCTGGCGGATGAGCCTTCCCAACAGGAAACCTGGCTGCAATTCCTCTCCGCGCTGGATTTTGTTCCCGAACGCAAGGAAGACCTGCTGCAAGCCCTGGATCATTTTATTGACGCGGGCGATAATATTCTCAGAGACTATCGACAAAATTACGGTTTGTGAACAAACTGTGGATAACCTGCCAGTTTGTTGTGGAAATCCAGCGGGAAGGCTGTGAAAAATCCTTTCAAATCTTTGGACATTCCGGGGATAGTTTTGGCTGAGTTGTGGACCAGAAGCGCAAGTCTTGTTCGGTCCTCACCGCCCTGTTGAGTACACAAGAAACATTCCGAGTTATCCACAGTCACCTGTGGAAAGGGTAAAACCGGTTTTTTCTTCGTTCAGAGAAGCAATTTTTATCCAATAGAAGGCATTTTCCCCATTCTCAACAACCCCTATTACTTATTACTACTTAAATATATATCAATAAGAAAAGTGATTCTCTTTTAATAATGACTTAACGGATCAAGAGTGGCATAAAGGTAAAAAAAGGCACGTTGATCTCAATGGCGTTGATTATCCCAGCATGCCCCTGTTCACCTGAAAGATTGGTATCCCAAGCTTGGAAGTAAAGGGTGTGCTTACCTGGAGTCATCTCTGGAAGGTGGAATGTGTGATCAAAGTCCATGAGATAGGGCTGTTCTGTTTGTCGTTCACCAGCCACCGGGATCAAGACAGCATTTGGAGACCACGGCGGGGTATCCAGTGAAAACGCAACATGATGCACCGCACTGAATTCATCCGGATTTGGCAAGGGCTTATAAAAATTGGCATCATTAGCCTGTCCAATAATGTGTGTCGTGTAGGCAGAATTTTCAATGTTAGTGAAGGTGATTTCAGGTCCCTGTGCCTGGGTTAATGGCTCTACTGCCAGAATCGCTGCTCGGGTGAGCATGTTCAGACCTTCAGGTTCAAGGATAGATTTATAGTACCAGCAATCAGTTACGTCGCCTCCAGCCAGATCTGAACCAAGGTTGAAGCGTAGCGAGGGTACCTGGATGTGTCCATAGGAGAAGTCGGTCAGATTCCCGTTAATGATGTCGAAGGTGTCGCTGCTGCCTCTCAAAGGCATCGCCTGGCTTCCATATGCCAGTTTGCTTGCGAGCATAAAGAGGTCATCCTCGGAGGGATTTTCCGCAGTTTTGCTGAAAAGGAATGGCGTGATCAGCTTGTCGCCGTTAGCCTGAAGATCAATGACGAATGAGTTTTCAGGGTTTTGCGCCAGGATTTGCTCCAGATAAGTCTGGATTGCGAGCGTTTCTGGCTCTGAAGCTGCTGAGGGACCAGGGTAATCGGGTGCACAAGCATTCGTAATGTCATCCACCCATTCAAAATCGAAATTCTGCCCGAGAGCCACACCTCCATTGCCATTAGTGCATCCATAAGGCTGCTTGTTTTTTGTCCAGGTTGGTGCATTTCCAGCGATTGCCTGTTGCTCCGCAATCAATCGACCATCCGGGTTGGCAATCACGATTACGTGAATTTCAGTTTGTTCCAACAGCCAGGTGGCGTTGGCGTCCTCCCCGTATTTCTCAAGCAGGGTTTCAGCGAAGCGCAGGTTGAGTTCCATCGGTGCCAGGGCATTCGCCTGCAATCCGCTGACGAGCACAAGGCGCGGCTTTGCGTTCGTTTCAACCTCTCTGCCAAGCTGGAGCACCTGGATGGGGCGATCCTCATAACTAAAACCAATCGTCTTCAGGTGTGCCAGATCAGGGTAAAGATTGGTTAGCGCGACCAGGCGATTGGTTATCGCTTCATAGGACCGGTAGCAGCTATAGGGTTCAGGAAGTGTAGTTACTTTTGTGGAGGACGCGGGAGTGATGCCCATAAACCCGATAAAAACAAAAATCAGAAGCAGTTTGATGATGCATGAATGTAACTTCACAAGGGCATCTCCTATTCTATGAAATTAGATCAAATTTTATCAGTTACCAGAAAAAATTTGTTATGATTAAGCCGGTGCTCAGCATGCAAAATAAAGCAACCTCAACTGATTCAAAATTACGCCTGGCAGTCGTTGTTCCGGAAGTGCGCCTGGCGGATGTGGTCTTCAATGCCGCCCAAATCCAAAGCGCCCTGGCAAGTCTCAACGCGGATAATCCGAATTGGATCATCTTCCCGCGCCTGTGCCTGACCGGGTCGAGCTGCGGGGATCTTTTCCGGCAGAAGTTGCTGCAAACCGCGGCGCTGCAGGCATTGCTCGACCTGGCTCCCCTGACCGCCAATACGCCCTCCAAGGTGCTTCTGGGACTTCCCCTGGCAGTCGGGGAAGAGGTTTTTGAGGGAGTGGCACTGCTCAGCGCTGGAGAAGTGCAATCATTGCTGGTTGCCCCCTCTCCGGATAGCCAAGCTTTGGACCCCGCGGTTTGCCTGCCAAAGCACTCCAGCCTGAAACTGGGAGGTAAGTTTGTTAACCTTACAGCAAACGTTCCCTTCCGGTTTGACACAGTGGAGATATTACTCGGTTATCAGCAGCCAGATAAATTGGAAGCCAATCTTTTGATCAACCTCATCAACCTGCCCGCGCTTGCCCCCGCAGAGGACGCGCTTCAGACTGCTTTCAACCCCGTCAATCGGTTTGGTATCTCCGTGATCTGTTCTGCCGGCGCAAGTGAATCCACCACCGACCAGGTCTTCTCCGGCAAAGCTGAAATCTGGCAGAACGGTCACTGCCTGGCGGCAGCGCCGGAACTCAGTTTTGAAACCCAGGTGATCCAGACTGTTTGCGATCCGTCTTCAGCGCAACTACCGCTAGTGAAAGCACCTGCCAGGAAGAATCTTCAACCCGTTCGTTTTCCTTTTATCGGCAGCAGCGAGCCCGAAAAGCAATTCGCGCGGCTGCTGGAGATTCAGTCTGCTGGTCTGATGCGGCGCTTGCTGCACACCAACCAGCGCAGGGTGATCCTGGGGTTGAGCGGTGGGGCAGACTCGAGCCACACGCTATTAGTCTGCTGCCGGGCGTTCGACCGCCTGGGTCTGGACCGCAAGGACATCCTCGCAATCCACATGCCTGGTCCAGGCAGTAGCGCATCTTCCCGCGAACGCTCCACTACGCTTGCGGATCTGGCATGTGTATCTCAGCGTACCATCCCGATCGGCCCTGCTATTGCGGCGCACCTGGAAGATATTGGACACCCCCAGAATCTCCACGACGTGACCTTTGAAAACGCCCAGGCGCGCGAACGCACCCAGATTCTGATGGACCTTGCCAATCAGCAAAACGCCTTGGTGGTCGGCACCGGGGACCTCTCCGAAATTGCCCTTGGATGGAGCACATTCAACGGCGACCACATGAGCATGTATAACGTCAACTGCGGTCTGCCGAAAACCTTGCTCCTGCGCCTGCTGGTGTGGACAGGAAACTTCCTTTTTGGACCACAAGGTGCAACGATTGCCGAAACAATTGCCCAAGCTCCCATCTCGCCCGAGCTGCTGCCGCTGGACGAAACAGGCGAAATATCCCAGATAACTGAGGCAGTCCTAGGACCTTACGAGTTGCACGACTTCTTCCTCTTTTATGCCATTGGCAGGCAAATGACCCCTGAAGAAGTCTTTGGACATGCCTTGGCATGCTTCGGGGACACTTACTCGCCTGCGCAAATCCTTGCCACGCTCAAAACCTTCTACCGGCGCTTCTTCAGCCAGCAGTTCAAACGCTCCGCCAGCCCGGATGGGCCCCAACTGCTCGAGATCAGCCTCTCACCACGGGCGGGTTGGCGCATGCCCAGCGACGCCAGCGGCGCACTCTGGCTGCAGGCGCTTGAAAAAATCCAAATTCCAGGAAACCAGGCATGAAAACTGACAACCGACCCATCCTGCTGGTCTTCGGCACCTCCGCAGACCCCATCCATCAAGGGCATATCCAGCTTGTTGCGGGGGCAGTGCGCGCTCTGCAAGCCCGGGGTGAGCAGGTGGCTGAAGTGGTGCTCATGCCGGTCTTCCGCCATCACAACCTGCAAGACGCGGTCAAGCGGTCCCTGCCGCTTACCTTCGAGCATCGTTTTGACCTCAGCCAGTTGGCTGCTGCTGAGATTTCCCGGGAATTGGCGCAGCCAGGCGTGAAGATCAGCGTCAGCCGACTGGAAGAAGACCTGGCGATGAAATCCAACCGCCCCAACTTCACCTCTGAAACGCTTGCGTCTCTGCGCCAGCAGATCGACCCGGGTCTTAAGATCGCCTTTCTGATCGGGGTGGATAGCTTCAGCGGCGAGGAGCCCAACTTTGTCCAGTGGTTCCAGTGGGAACGCCTGCTCGAAACCAGCATGCTGGTCATCAGCCCGCGCCAGGGTTTCGAACCAAACTTCGGCTATCTGCGCACCCTGGAGGATCAAGGCGCTGACCTGGTCTATCTTGAGGAACTTTCCATCCCGGAGATCTCCTCGCGGGAAATCAGAGCCCGCCTGGAAGCCGGAGAAAGCCCTGAATCCCTGGTAAGCGAAGGGGTGATCAGTCCTGGGGCAGCAGACTATATCCACAAGCACGACCTGGTAATGCTCTGGAACACGCTCGACAGTCACCAAGAACAGTCCGAAGTGGTGGAGGAGTCTGTGCAGGGCGATGACCTTGAAACGAAGATCGGCAAATTGCTTTTCCAAAAAAAACTGACCCTCTCCCTCGCCGAAAGCTGCACCGGTGGGCTGATTGGTCACCGCCTGACGAACGTGCCTGGTTCCTCGGAATACTTCATGGGCGGCATCGTCTCCTATGCCTACTCAGCCAAGGTCAACCTGCTGGGCGTCAGCTGGGAGACCCTGAAGCAACATGGCGCCGTCAGCGCGGAGGTGGTGCGCGAGATGGCATTGGGCGCGCGCCGGGCTTTCAACACGGACATCGGTCTTTCAGTCAGCTGCATTGCCGGCCCGGGTGGCGCCACGCCCACCAAACCGGTCGGCACAAGCTGGTGCGGGTTATCGTTTGGCGAGATCGACCGGCAGTACCACTTTTTGCTGCAAGGCAACCGCCTGCAGGTAAAGGAGCAGTTGGCGCAAAAAGCGCTTGAATCACTTTTGAACTTATTACAGGAACTCGCCTGACGATGACGTTCAGCAACGCGCCTCCGCAGTCGCCACACACCGCTGCCTCACCAGACTCAGCTGTTAATCAGCCCACGGAAAAAGACACCAAGGTCCACATTCCCGCTTTTATGCCTTTCTTTTGGCTGGGTCTGGTGGCGATTGCAGGTTCGCTTCTCTCGGAATGGCTGAGATTTGGCTGGGCTTACTGGTTGGTGGGAGGTGTTATTTGTTTGGTCCTACTTCTCGCACTACCGCGCCTGAAACCATTACACAAGGTGCCGGCTTCCATGTTGGGTATTGTCTGCTGCCTGACTGGCATGCTCTACCAGCTCAGTCTCCCGGGCAACTCCGTTTCGGATATCCGCACCTATATTGGGGAGGGAATCGTCAGTTTCAGAGGTACCATCACAGAACCTCCTGAGATATCCGGTTCCTCTCTCCGCTACATCATCTCGGCAGAAATGCTTGAGGTAAAGGGCGTCAGCACCCAGATCGTCAGCGGAAAGGTGATGGTTTCACTGCCGTTGGGATACGACTATCAATATGGAGATCACCTGGAGGTGATTGGTGAGCTCATCACCCCTCCTGCAGGCTCAGGCGGATCCTGGCGCGAATATCTTGAGCATCGCGGTATCTACACCTACAGCCAGTTTGGGCGTGTCAGGCTTCTGGAAAGCGGGGGTGGCAACCCGCTGCTCGCGCTGCTGTACGGTCTGCGCGAGAAAGGCGCGCGCGTGATCGACAGGATCTTCCCTGCTCCCGAAAATGCTTTACTGCGCGGTATTCTACTGGGGGATGAAAGCCAGATCTCGCCGCTGGCACGCGAAGCATTCTCGATCACTGGCACCAGCCATATCATCGCGATTTCGGGTTTCAACATGGCAGTGCTGGCTGGGATCGTGGCTCACGTGTTCACGCGCCGCCTTGGGGTGCAAAAAGGCAGCCTGCTCACCATCATTGTGCTTCTGATGTACACCATTTTGGTTGGGGCGGAAGCCTCAGTGTTGCGTGCGGCGTTTATGGGTGCGTTTACAGTGCTTGGCTCCTCCATCGCGCGGCGCGGCAACAGCCTGAACAACCTGGGCATAAGTGTCCTGTTGATGATGCTGATCAACCCGCACCTGCCCTGGGATGTCGGCTTTCAGCTTTCCGCGATGGCAACCCTTGGTCTGGCGCTGTTCATGCCCCCTTTGCGTGCCAGGCTGACGCTCTGGATGAACGCGCGTTTTGGTGAGGAATTCTCCGCCCGCTTCAGCGCCTGGGTCGGTGACTACCTGCTGGTGACGCTGGTGGCTCAGGTGTCGGTGCTGCCATTGCTGCTTTATCACTTCAAGAGTTTTTCATGGGTCTTCTTGATTGCCAATCCGCTGATCCTGCCTGTTCAACCATTGGTCATGATCCTCGGCATGTTGGCGATGGCAATCGGATTAATTAGTCTTCCAATGGGTACGTTGTTTGCATGGATAGCCTGGCCTTTTGCCGCCTACACCAACCGGATGGTATTCTGGCTCGCCAGCAACTTTCCCCATACGTTGCAGGTTCCAAATTTAGAATTCGCATGGGTGATCCTGGCATATTTGATCCTTGCGATCGTCTCCTTGGGTCTGCCGTGGCGAAAATGGCTGGGATTGGTGACCAAACCTGCTTTTATCCTGGTTGCACTCGGCAGCATCAGCCTGGCTTTATGGGCGAGCGTGGTAGCCTTGCCCGATGGAAGGCTGCATATGACCATCTTTGGGCAGTCCACTGCACCCATGTTGCTGCTGCGCAATCCCGCCGGACAGTACATTTTGGTGAACGGTGAATCCGAGCCCTCCGTCTTGAGTGAACAGATCGAATCTTTATTGCCGCCTTTTGATCGAAGGATCGAAATTGTCATCATCCCTGGCTGCCAGCAGGATCAATTATCCGGTTTGTTTGGGTTGACCCGGCAGATCAAGCTTGGGCAGGTCTTGTGGGGTTGCGATCCTGAGGACCGGCAGATCTCGAAACGGCTGTGGAGTGCTTTTGCTGCTGAAGGAATCGCGCAAATAAGACTGAATGGTGATGAATTGCTCGATTTCCAACCAGGCAGCCTTAGTTTTTCGATGGAAAAGGCGAAATTGCAGGCGTTGATTCTTGAGCAGGCAGGTTTTTCTGGTTTGGTGGTTTTTGAGAGCATGAAAGAATTTCCACAATCCACATCGCTCTTGGTGCAGCCCTGGCAGGAAGAATTGAGAGAGTCCGAAGCTCAGGTCTGGGTGCTGACTGGAGACGGCGAGCGTGAAAACGCTGGGAACGCACTCTGGGCAGCCGACTACCGTTGGCTAAGGGTGGAAACGGACGGTCAGCAGCAGTGGCTTTCACAAAAAATACCGTAAAAAAAATACCTGTAAAAAAAAACTGTAAAAAAAATACTCCTCTAATAATCCTAATTGTGATAAACTTCACAGGTAATTTGTGTTTGTGAAAGGAGGGAACAAACAATGTCCCTGCAAATTACAAATCAAGCGGATTACGCGCTCAGGGCGATGCTCTACCTCGCCCGGCTGGGCTTTGGCAAGAAAGCCCCATCCAATATCATTGCTGAAGAGATGAACATGTCGCGCATCTTTCTCTCCCGCATCAATACCCAGTTGGTGAATGCGCGCCTGATCTCCACCTGGCGCGGCGCCCGCGGCGGCATCGCTCTGACAAGACCTGCTTCTGAGATCTCTGTCTATGATGTGCTGACCGCGGTGGATGGTCCCATCCGGTTGGTTGGATGCCTCGAAGACCCCGGTTGTTGCAAATTTTCGGGAACCTGCCCGCTTCACAAGTTTTGGATCCGAACGGAAGAGGTGTTGATCGATCAGCTTAAAAGCACCACGCTGCAGGATCTGATCGCTGATGAGAACACCGTCAGCACTGAATTCCTTGACTCATTGCGCAAAGTCCCTCAACAGATCGAATGACAGTTATCGACCATCATTAAGAGAAACAGGAAAATATGCCGGGATTGGATTCATTCACCTGGCTCCATGCTAAAATCCTTTCAGTTTCGGTTTCCCCTCAAGGCTCACCGGATTTCCGCACACTTAATCCATAACGCTACTTAAAAGGAGACAATATGGCCAAAAAATTTATGCGTTTGTGCTTGTTGGCGCTTGTTGCGGTGTTTTTTCTCACAACCTTGATCCATTCAGAAGGTGTGCTGGCGAACGATCCCTTGCCTGAAAAACAGGTTTTGATCGTACATTACGCCAATCGTGATCAACTGGCTGACCTGGCAGATCGTTATGATGTAGTGGAGGTGGACTCCGAAACCCAGACCGTAAAAATCTTCAGCAACCAGGTCACCCGCGACGCCCTGGAAGCGGAAGGCTTCAGTTGGACCGTCGACCTCCCCTACACCATCCAGATCAACCAGGAAATCAAACCGCTTGCTGGCCAGACCACGGGTATCCCGGGCTACCCCTGCTACCGCACACTCAGCGAGATCTATGCTTCCGCCGATACCCTGGCTGCGACCTATCCGAACCTGGTCCAGTTGCTCGATATTGGGGATTCCTGGGAAAAGACCCAAAATCCTAACAACGGTTGGGATATGGAAGTGATGGTCCTGGGCAACCGCAACACCCCTTCTGTTCCAAAGTCGGATGCGTTTTTTATGAGCGGCATCCACGCCCGCGAGTGGGCGCCGCCCGAATTGAACCTGCGCCTGGCGGAATACCTGCTCCAGAACTACGCGACCAATGCCGATGTCAAATGGCTGTTGGATTACAACCGCATTCATATGGTGCTTTCGACAAATCCAGACGGACGTCTGCAGGATGAAGCGAATCAAAGCTGGTTATGGCGGAAAAACACCAATAATAATTACTGCGGTAGTACTCTTGACAGAGGTGCAGACCTCAACCGCAACTACCCTTACCAATGGCAACTAATTCCTGGTCCATGTGGTGAAGAATACTCAGGTCCATCAGCAAGTTCAGAGCCAGAAACCATTGCGATCACGAATTATATTCTGGGCATTTTACCGGATCAAAAGGGTCCCAACCCGAACGATCCGGTCAACGAGTTGAATGCCACCGGCATGTTCATCGACTTGCACAGCTATGAGCGGCTGGTACTTTGGCCCTGGGGCTACACCGATGCCAATGCTCCCAACGATGCCAGTCTGCGGGTGATGAGTTACAAGTTTGCTTACTACAACGGTCATACTCCGCAGAAATCGACAGAACTCTACCCAACCACCGGTTCAACCGATGATTGGACATACGGTGAATTGGGCGTCCCCGGTTTCTGCTTTGAAGTTGGCGATGCTTTTCACCAAAACTGCAGTGTCTTTGAAAACGACATCAACCCCAATAACCAACAAGCCTTGCTGCGGGCGATCAAGATCGCGCGGCGGCCTTACCGCCTTGCTTATGGTCCCGAGGTGACCAACCTGTCACTTCAAACCAACCCGGTGCTTCCCGGGCAGAACCTGGTGGTCAATTACACCGCTGATGACACGCTCTACAGCACATACCTGGGTGGCGTGCCAGCCAGCACAATCGATTCGATCCGCTACTCCTTCGACAAGCCCTCCTGGATCGGTGGCTCCGGCGCAAAGACGATCGTCTTGCGTACCCAGGTTCCAAAATACACCGCTACGTTTGCCGCCTCCACCACGGGTCTGACCCCTGGGCAGCATACGCTCTTTGTGGAGTCCCTGGATGGAAGCGCGCGTGGGGTCCGCCAACCGCCATTTTCTTCACGATTTCAGGAGGAGAACCGCCTGTGGCAGCAGCTGATGCCTACACAACTGATGAGAACGTTGAGTTGGTAGTACCGGCTGATGAAGGCGTCCTGTCCAATGATACTGGCAATGGTCCTTTGACCGCTGTACTGGAAGCAGATGTTGAAAACGGAGCGCTGGTGTTGGCTTCGGACGGTTCCTTTACTTATATGCCTGATGCGGACTTTTTCGGAGAAGACAGCTTTACCTATAAAGCCTTTGATGGCGGTCTCTACTCTGGCGTTGCCACGGTGACCATTACTGTCAACGAAGTGGTAACGGATGTCTTTTATATCTACGTGCCATTGATATTGAAGTGATCCTCTACAGAACAGGAAGAGCCTGCCCCTAACGGAGCAGGCTTTTTCTTAAGTCTTAAGGTAGTCCAACTCCTAAAATGTGTGAAAAAAACCGCTTAGCGGGTTATTGAGATTCCATATCTGCAAAGACACTCAGAGTAAACCCGCGTCCTCCAGCCATTCTCTAATGCACTTGTCAGCCTGTTCCACTTCTCCTCCCCGGACCGCCAGTCCGGGTTTGATCTTTGCTCCCGGGCAGAGTTTTCGGATGTTGGACTCGCTCCTGCCCATGGCGCTGCCTTCGTGGGTACAGAGAGGCAGGATCACCTTGCCCGCAAAGTCGTAATGCTCCAGGAAGGTCCAGATGGGCATTGGCATGGTATTCCACCAGTTTGGATAGGCAAGGATGATCGTGTTGTAGGAATCGATTGAATCAAGATAATGTTTCAAACCCGGACGGGCATTGTTTTGGAGTTCCATTTTGGCTTCTTCGGTGCACGCCTTGTAGTTTTCTGCGTATGAACGCAGGGGCTCGATCTTAAACAGATCTCCCCCGGTCATCGCAGCAATTTTCCCGGCTGCAACTTCTGTGTTGCCAACGCTGAGCGTCACAAGTTTCCCGTTGCGATAGTTTTCTCCTGCTCGGGAAAAGAATGCAATCAAGACCTTATTGTTCATGGATCTCCTTCGTGTTCCTTAAGAGCCTGGCTCGATTGTACCCTGATACAACAAAGGAGTGAGAAATTTACCTTTAAACACATAAGCCGGCAGATGCCGGCTTATGTTCTGGTACGAACAAAATTACTTTTTTGCGATTGCGCGGTAGACCAGGAGAACAATGATCGCACCAACTACGGCAGCGATCAAGGTTCCAAGGAGACTGGTGGTTGTAAGTCCAATCAAACCGAACAACCAGCCGCCCAGGAAACCTCCAAGGATACCAGCAATGATTGCGCCGAGGATACCGACTTTAACACCAGGAACAACCAGGTCTGCAAGCCAGCCAGCCACGCCACCGACAATAATTGACCATAACCATCCTAAATTATCAAACATTTTTGCTCCTTTCTAAAACAGATAAAGAATTATTTGAATTCATCATATAACTAAACCACTCTGGATACAAACATCAGCTTATACAACGAATTTTTCTTCATCATATAAAACACTATTGCTTATAATTAGTTTTGACGCTCCCTGCAAAGATTGCAGGACTCACCAAATTTTCACCTACTGATCAGAGGAGTTGAGAACCTTCCATGGAAAAATTCATCGTCGTTGCGGGAAACATCGGTTCAGGCAAGACCACCTTGGTGGAGATCCTCAGTCAAAGATTGGGTTTCGTACCGTTTTTTGAACCACATGAAGAGAACCCTTACCTGGCAGATTTTTATGAAGACATGAAACGCTGGTCTTACCATTCCCAGGTCTATTTCCTTACCCGGCGTCTCAAAATCCACAAAGAATTACTGCTGGCAGAAGGGTCTGTGGTTCAGGATCGCAGTGTTTATGAGGATGCCGAAATTTTCGCGCGCAACCTCTATTTGCAGGGCGACTTGAACCTGCGCGATTATTCCGTCTACCAGGATCTTTATCACATCCTTGCCGCGCTGCTTCCTCCGCCGAACCTGATGGTCTATCTGCGCGCTTCGGTCGACACCCTGCAGCATCGCATTGCCAAACGCGGTCGGGATTACGAAGCAGGCATTTCCAGGGATTATCTGAGCCGCCTGAATGATCTTTATGAAGAGTGGATGAATGCCTTCGACCAATGCCCGGTGCTGATCATCAACACCGACAACCTGGATCTTGTTTCCAGCCCTCAGCATGTGAAACAGGTGGTTTGCTGGGTCCAAAATAAACTTACCGGTCGCACTGAAGTGAAACTGTAAACCTTCTTTGTTACAGAAAACAAAACGGGACGGTAAACTTGCCATCCCGTTTTGATTCTTTTTGACTTATTAATTCAACAGATAAGCCAAAATCCACTTGGTGGTATCCACGAGGGCGTTGGTATGGGTGCGCTCGTAATGGTGGGAGCTGTCCACGCCCGGACCGATCAGCGCCACGGCGGCGTGCCCTCCGGCGCGCCAGTAGGCTTTGCCGTCTGAGCTGTAGTGCAGGTAGATATCCACCTTCACCGGGATGTCATAGCCCGCTGCCAGGTCGCGCAGTTTGTTGGAAAGCTCATGGTGGTACGGTCCGCCGCCGTCCTTGACACAGATACTGGCGTGGTACTCGTCCGAAGCCTGCCCGTCGCCAATGGCAGCCATATCCACCGCCACCAGTTCTTCCAGGCTTGGCGGGAAGTCGCTGCTGCCGCCAAGCCCTACCTCTTCAAAATTGCTGAAGAGGAAGCAGGTGCTTGCATGGGGTTTCAGTTTGTGGTCATGCAGAGTCTTAATAGCGCTAACCAGCGTCGCAACGGAAGCTTTATCATCCAGGTGGCGCGACTTGACGAACCCGTTAACAACCTCCACCCTTGGATCAAATGAGACAAAGTCACCCACTTCGATACCGAGTTCCCGTACCTCTGCCGCGTTTGTCACCTGTGCGTCAAGGCGCACTTCCATGCTGGCGGCGTCGCGTTTTTCGTCGCGTACGTTCTCGTAAACATGAACTGATGCTTTGTGGGGCAGAAGACTTCCGCGCACAGTTCCGTTTTCGCGAGTGTGAACCAGGCAGTTCTCCCCTTCCACGCTGCCCCAGGCAAAGCCGCCCACGCTGGTCAGCTCGAGCCTGCCGCTGGATTTGATCTCGCGTACCATTCCGCCGAGGGTATCCACATGGGCGGTCAGCCCGCGCGTGGTGGGGAAGTCTGCGCCATCCTCACCCGGTAAGTAGGCGAGCAGCGAACCTTTGCGCGTCCATTCAGTGCGGACTTCCGGGAAGGTGGCGAGCTCCTGCTCTACCAGCGCGATCGCCTGGCTCGAAAAACCGGTAGGGCTGGGGGTGTTGAGCAGCTTGGTCAAGAAATCGATCATGTAATCTGTGGCGATGGTGGGTAAAGCAGGTTGTTTTTTCCGACTCATGCTAATTGCTCCTGTCTTCTTCATAATTGGTGATTACTGGCTGCCTGGCATTATGCCAGAAATTCCTCGTTCTGTTCGAAAGCGGCTAACTTTTGGCGCCAGTCCTGCGGCACACGGCGTGATTTGTTCTCTGCGTGGTTGAAGGCAACCATCACTGCTTCCCCGCGGGCAAAGGCAATCCCGCCATCAGCGCTTTCGACTTGGAACTGGAAACGCAGGCTCTTGCCGCCGATATTGGCAGTGCGCACACCAACCCGGACTGTGTCATCAAACTGGATGGAAACCAGGTAATCGATGTGTACCGACGCAACCACCATGCCAAACCCGCCCGACATCGTCCCGTCCCAGATACCTGTGGCGCGGTAATAGCCGGTGCGGGCAGTTTCGACATACTCCATAATGGCAACATTGTTTACGTGCAGCAGCGTGTCCAGATCGGCATACCGCACCTGGATCGGATGGTAATAATTGAAGTCTTTTGGATAAGCAGGCGTGAGAGAGGTCATATGTTGTACTCCTGGAAGGAAATTATAGTCAAAACTAACCAGTATGCCCAAACAAAACCTTGTAAGTCCGTTTGCGGCAAAAGTTTTATCAAATAAATGACAAAACTCTCTGAAATAAAAAGTTATGTCAAAATTTTGACAAAACTTTTGTGTTCCTGTATAATGTAAGCGAGGTGAACGATGGTAAAGAGAGAGTTGTACCTGAAACAAATGCAGGAATGGCGTGAAAAACAGGTGATCAAGGTAGTCACCGGCGTAAGGCGATGTGGAAAATCAACCTTGTTTCAGCAGTATATCGATTTTCTGCTCTCTGACGGAGTTCACCACGAGCAAATCGTTTACATCAACTTGGAAGATCTCGCCTTTGAGGGGCTTCTCGATTACCGGAAACTCTACAGTTATATCGAAAAGCGACTGATTACAGGCAAAACCACTTACGTCCTTTTGGATGAAGTTCAGCAGTGCCCAAGATTTGAAAAAGCCGTCGACAGTCTCTACATCAAAGAAAACGTTGACCTATATATCACCGGCTCCAACGCCAATCTACTTTCAGGTGAGTTGGCAACTTTGCTTTCAGGCAGGTATGTTCTGATTGAAATGCTGCCACTATCGTTTAAGGAATTTGTCGCTTCAGGTAATGGGACGGCTTCTATGCGTGAGCAGTTCAATCGTTACCTGCGGTTTGGTTCATTTCCGTATTTAACCCAGCTTGATGAATCGGAGTCGACCTTCAGAACCTATATTGAAGGAATTTACAGCACCATACTACTCAAAGACGTGGCATCACGTGAGGGGATTGCGGATGTATCACTTTTGGAAGATATCATTAGATTCCTGAGCAGCAGTATCGGCAGCCCCGTTTCAGCAAAAAGGATCTCTGACGCGATAAATGCTTCCGGGCGAAGTATATCCGTCAACACGGTAGACAAGTATCTCAAAGCCCTGACTGAAAGCTTTATCTTCTATAAAGCAGATCGGTTTGATGTAAAGGGGCGCAATCTGCTAAAGACTCTGGCTAAGTATTATATTGTTGATACAGGTTTACGGAACTACTTGCTGCCTGCCATGTCGCAAGATCTTGGTCACCAGATTGAAAATATCGTTTATTTTGAGCTTCTTCGAAGAGATTTTCGGGTAAATGTTGGAAAAGTTGGTGATAAAGAGGTGGATTTTGTTGCCAGCGGTAAAAACCAGATCGTCTATTTTCAGGTGGCAACTACTGTCCTGGCTGAAGAAACGCTAAAGCGCGAGTTGGATGCTTTTAGTGGAATCCCGGACAATTTCCCTCGCATGCTCCTGACGCTTGATGATATTCCCGCATATGCCAATCATAATGGAGTTCATCAGGTTTACTTGTTGGACTGGTTGCTGGAAAAGAATAGGAATATTTACGATCTTGGCGGTGATTAATGGCAAGTATGGTTTTGCCATCCCCTTTCAATATACGGTATGCCTAATCGTTAACTGCAGAGTAGAGTTCGTAGATTAACTGTAGTTGCCAATTTTGTAAGATTATCACACACAAATAGACTCCCTCACGGGTACAATTGAGACACCATGTCCGAAAATCCACTTTTACCCTGGATCGACACCATCCTCGAAGGTAACTGCCTTGAAGTGCTGCCGACCCTGCCAGCAGACTCTGTTGATCTGATCTTCGCCGACCCGCCGTACAACCTGCAGTTGCAGGGCGACCTCTGGCGTCCGAACGTCAGCAAGGTGGATGGGGTCACCGAGGATTGGGACAAATTCGAAAGCCTTGAAGCCTACGATGACTTCACGCGCAGGTGGCTCAGTGAGTGCCGGCGGGTGCTCAAGCCCACGGGCACGCTCTGGGTGATCGGTTCGTATCACAACATTTACCGCGTGGGCAGCATCCTGCAGGATCTGGGCTACTGGCTCCTTAACGACATCGTGTGGGTCAAGAGCAACCCCATGCCCAACTTCCGCGGCGTGCGCTTCACCAATGCCCACGAAACACTTCTCTGGGCGCAAAAAGAGCCAGGCGCGAAGTACACCTTTAACTACCGCGCCATGAAAACCTTGAATGATGACCTGCAAATGCGCTCGGATTGGTTCCTGCCGATTTGCACGGGCAGAGAACGCCTGAAAGAGGACGGCAAAAAAGCGCATCCCACCCAGAAGCCTGAGGCGCTGCTTTACCGCGTGCTGCTTGCCACCACCGAACCCGGGGATGTAGTGTTGGACCCCTTCTTTGGCACAGGCACCACCGGTGCGATGGCCAAGAAGCTGCAGCGGCACTTCATCGGCATCGAACTGGAACCCAACTACATCCGCGTGGCACGCAAACGCCTTGAATCTGCCATGCAGCTCGAGTTCAACGCCCCTGTTTTCCTCACGCCAGACCCGCGCAAGCGCCAACGTGTGCCTTTTGGTACGCTGGTGGAACAGGGTTTCATCAAACCCGGCGACGCGCTGTTCTTTGGCGCCGATGGGCAGCAGAAAGCCACCGTCCAGGCGGATGGGTCCGTGGTGCTCAACGGACATCGTGGCTCGATCCACGCCGTCGCGCGTGCCTTGCGTAAGGGTCCAGCCAACGGCTGGCGAATCTGGTACTTCTGGGACCCCGAAACCAACTCCCGTCAGCCGATCGATCTTCTGCGAGACCGTTATCTTGCACAGATCATCGAGCTTTAACGAGTGACATTCCTGAATTCAACTCTTCCCGCTTAATCCCTCGAGATATACCACAAATAAACCTCCTGCTTGGTCCTGAGCCCTAAAATGGGGTCAACTATAAGGAGTAATCATGCATTTATTACAAACGAAAATACTATCTCTGACATTGATCGCACTGCTGACGCTCAGTGCTTGCACAACAATCCCTTCCACCACTACTGGTGTGGATATCCCAGCAGCAGTCACCAACGCGGACAGTTCGTTAACCAACTCTCCCACCCCGACTGACACCGCTTCCACTCTGGAGCCACCAACCACCGCTGAGATTAACCTGCTTGAAACACATGAAACTGAGAGCGACTATACCTGGGATGAAGCCAAGGTGGTGGAAATTGCCTTGGCGGATGGCGCCAGCTCTGCTGCCAGCCAGGCAGTAAAGATCTCAGGCAATCAAATCGTCATCACCGCCAGCGGCACTTACCGCCTGACCGGCAAGCTCAGCGATGGGCAGGTTTTGGTGGAGTCAGCGGACGACGGCGCGGTGCGGTTGATCCTGAACGGCGTGGAGATCAACAGCAACACCAGTGCCCCGATCTATCTCAAAAACGCGGAAAAAACGATCGTCGTCCTGGAGGATGGAACGCAAAACCTGCTGACCGATACGCCAAATTATGTTTTCGAAAGTGCGGATGAAGATGAGCCCAAGGCTACCTTGTTCTCCAACGACGACTTGACCATCACCGGTGCAGGGACGCTTAGCCTGGTCGGGCAGTATAACGACGCAATCAGCACGGATGACGGGCTCGTGATCAGCGGGGCTAACATCAGCATACAGTCGGTGGATGACGGCATCCGCGGCAAGGACTACCTGGTTATCAAGGACACTGTCCTCGAGGTGGTTTCCGGCGGAGATGGTCTGAAATCCGATAACGACGATGCGGAAAAACCAGGTCAGATCCAGATCTCCGATAGCACGCTGGCAATCGATTCGGTCGGTGACGCGATCAGCGCCGAGGGTAAAGTGACGATCTTTTCCGGGAGTTTCACCCTCAATTCCGGCGACGCTTCCTTCAACCCCGATGAAGATTCCGCCAAGGGTATCAAAGGTCTGGCTTCGGTTGTGATTGAGGATGGGTCGTTTTTGATTGACGCAAAAGACGACGCGCTGCATTCCAATGGTGATATCACCATCAACGGCGGCACTTTCTCCATTGCCAGCGGCGATGACGGCATGCATGCTGATCTTACACTAACCATCAATTCTGGAACAATCGATATTACCGGATCCTACGAGGGTCTTGAATCCCAGGTGGTCACCCTTAACGGAGGGGAGATCTCCCTGCTCGCCTCGGACGACGGCATCAATGCTGCCGGCGGAGCGGATGGGTCCGGCATGAATGGCGGCTGGGGTATGCCCGGCGGGCAAGCGCCTTGGGACCAGGGCGGAGCAGCAAGCGATTACTGGGTGTATATCAACGGCGGAAAAGTATACGTAAATGCCGGCGGCGATGGCATCGACTCCAACGGCTCGATCGCAATGACCGGCGGTGTCGTGCTGGTGGACGGACCGACCATGGACGGCAATGGTCCGCTGGATTACATGGGCACCTTCAATATCAGTGGCGGCACGCTGGTCGCGGTTGGCAGCATCGGCATGGCGCAAGCGCCAAGTACAACCTCAACCCAACCCTCGATCTTCATCGGTCTCAACCAGGCATTGCCAGCTTCCACGCTGATCCACCTGCAAACCACTTCCGGGCAAGATTTGTTGACCTATGCGCCTGCCAAGGAATATCAAAGCGTGCTTATCTCCAACCCGGAGCTTGAAATCGGAGAGAGCTATTCCTTGTTTACTGGCGGCTCGTCCAGCGGTGAGATCGAAAATAATCTCTACCTGAATGGAACATATCAGCCAGGTACTGAACTTACCCAATTGACGGTCGAATCAATCGTTACCACCTACGGGACCAACGCCGGTCCCGGTGGAGGTGGTTTCCCCGGCGGTGGTGGTGTCCCACCGCAAGGTGGCGGTCGAAGACCGTAACTTTTCTTTGTGTCACTCCTCTCTAACCGACGCTCACGCAACCCGCGTGAGCGTCCGGTTTAATAGTTGACGTATACAAGAAATAAACCTGAAAGCATTCATCCTTGGTTAACATTGAAATCATGATCAAGGAAAATATGATGGAACTCACAATGCTCAAAACAAACACATCTTCTCCTGCAGTTTCTGCTGAGCAAGACCAAAGAACCTCTGACACCCTCCAGGCAAGACTCCAAAACCTGGCACACGGCTATAAACCCTGCGTGCTGGAGGATCTGGGAGAAACCACATTGATGGATCGCACGGACACCAAGTTTGTGCTCCCGCTGAAACTTGGGCTGCAAGCCCTGACCGCCATGCAGAACCATTATGAGGTTCTTGAGATTGATGATCAGCGATTGCAGCCCTATAACACGCTCTACTTTGACACCCCTGCTTACTACTTCTATTATGCACACTTACGCAGCTGCACGGACCGCTACAAGCTGCGTGTTCGCACCTACCTGGTCAACGACCTCACTTTTCTCGAAATCAAGCGGCGCACCAACAAAGGGCGAACAGTGAAAGAACGCATTCAGATCGATAATTACTGGCCTGTGCTGGATCCCGACGCCATCAGTTGGGCGGTGGAACGCCTGCCAGGGGCTGCGTGGCCTTTGGAACCGGTGCTCAATAACCGCTTTTACCGCTTGCTTCTAGTCAATCCCGATCAGGCTGAGAGGATCACACTGGACTTTGGGCTGCAATTCAGCGACCGTGTCCACAAGAAGGATCTGGGTCCTGTGGTGGTTGCAGAAGTGAAACGCAAATCCAGCCACGCAGAATCTCTTTTCATAAACTGGCTGCATGCTGCCCATCAACGTCCGTCCAGTTTTAGTAAATACTGCCTTGGTATGGCTTTGCTCCACCCGGAACTAAAAACAAACCGTATAAAACCCAATCTTTTACAACTGCAGAAAATGCAGGGAATGAGGTATGCATGACATTAACGATAGATTTTTTGCTTGGCTTTCTGCTGAACTTATTTGTGGCGCTTATTATTGTCCGTTTTATCTATTATCCTAAAACCCAGGACAAGCACTTCGTTTTCACCTTCATGGCGTTCAATACCGTCATCTATTTCGTCTTGAGCCTGTTGGTTAAAAGCGAGATCGGGGTTGGCGTTGGTTTTGGTCTGTTCGCCATCTTTCACTTTCTGCGTTATCGCACTGATCCAATCCCGATCCGCGAAATGACGTACCTCTTCATCATCATGGCGCTGCCGGTAATGAATTCCTCGGGCATGCTTCAGACCAACTGGGCTCTCCTTCTGCTTGCAAACAGCCTGGTTATCCTGACTTTGTGGCTGTTGGAAAAAGGCTGGGGTTTTCACTACCAGACCTCTCAGAAGATCATCTACGAGAATATTGAATTGATCGTGCCCTCACGGCGGGCAGAACTGATTGCCGATCTCGAGCAGCGAATTGGGCAAAAGATCAGTTCCGTCACCGTTGGCAACATTGATTTCCTGCACGACACCGCCACTCTGCAAGTCTCCTATCCCGAACAATCCGCTCAAAGTTGGGCAAAGGACATTTCCGGCATGGAAAAATCCAAAGATGACGACGATGATTGAGGTTGGAACGATCCTAAAGAAAGCTATAATCACGCTATGAGCAGAAAGATTTTAGTCGTCGACGATACGCGCAATGTGCAACTGATGCTGCAGGAATACCTTCAAAACCAGGGTTTCGAGATCTGCCTGGCGTATGATGGGCTTGAAGCCATGGAAATTTTCCATGCGGGTGGACTCGACCTGATCTTACTCGACATCATGATGCCTAACATGGACGGCTACCAGTTCATATCCAAGCTTCGCGCCGAAAGCAGCCTGCCTGTGATCATGATCACCGCCAAGCAGCAGGAGGCGGACGTTGTTCGTGGTTTCGAATTGGGGGCGGATGACTACATCACCAAGCCCTTCCGCCTGCGCGAGCTCCTGATGCGCATTCGGGCTGTCATGCGCCGTGCAGCGGTCAGCGAAGCAACCACGCCAGTGCTGCAGGTGCAAAACCTCAGGCTGGATAGTGACCGGCATGAAGTGTATAAAAATAGCGAATTTGTCGACCTGACACCACTCGAATTTGCCCTCTTAACCCAGTTGATGGAATCCGCCGGAAAAGTAGTTCGCCGACAGGAAATGAGTTTGCGGCTAATGGATAACGGCTATGCGGGCTCGGAAGCCACCATCAAAATCCATATTCGTAATCTGCGCCAAAAGTTGGGAGACAATCTGGCAGAACCGACCTATATCGAAACCGTTTTTGGGGTGGGATATCGGTTCCTTGAAGGTGAATCTTGAAAAAGTCGCTCAAAACCCGCCTGATCCTGACTTACGCTGCCGTTGCCTTGCTGACCGTTTTGGTTGCGCTGTTATTTGTTCGACTCAGGTCCGGTCAGTCTTTGCGAAACCTGGTTATCGACCAACAAGTCGAGGAACTATCGGTCATGGTGGAAGATTACTACACGGCAAACCAGTCTTTGGACGGCTTTGTCTACTATTATTTATCAACAATTCTGAGAAACGGTGCTGAATCGCCATTTGCGCAGCAGCCGAGGGAAGCCAACCCGGAAGATATCCGCGGGATCCGCGGTTTGGTCGACAGCGAAGGCAAAACGCTTTTACCGATGCAAAACCTGCCTGTGGGAGTGTTTGTGCCTGAACGCTGGCTGGATGGCGCACGTGACGTTGAGGTCGATGGCGTTGTTGTTGCCCGGGTATTGATCGATGAAAAAAGCCTGGAATTAACCAGGTCCGAACAGATGTTTATGGATCGGGTAAACCTGGCGATCGCCATCGCAGCCGGAACAGGTATTTTCGCCGCAGTTTTGATCGGAATGCTCTTAGCCGCGGGCATCCTCAAACCCATTCGCAGGCTGACCGAAGCATCCGAAAAAATGGCACGGGGAGCTCTGGGTCAGCAAGTGGACGTGACCTCGAACGATGAAATTGGGCGTCTGGGTGAGAGCTTTAATCGCATGAGTGCTGATCTGGCACAAGCGGACGCCGAACGCAAACGGCTCACAGCCGATATCACCCACGACCTCAGCACGCCGCTCCAGATTATTTCCGGCTACATCGAAATGTACGAGAACGGAGATGTCAGCCTCAACCCGCAGCAGCTCGGCATCATCAAGACCGAGTTGGAAAATCTGCGCCGTCTCGTGGGGGATCTGACGGTGCTCACCCAGGCTGAGGGTGGCGGGGTGGAGATCGTTTTGAGCCCGATCGCTCCAAACCAATTGCTTGAGCAAATTGTCCAGGCTTACCAGCCCATCGCCAGCCAGCAGCAGGTTGACCTAAGGCTGGACCTGGACGAAACACCCGTGATGATCAACGCTGACGAGGGACGCATGCTGCAGGTGTTGAAGAACTTGATGGAAAACGCCCTGCGCCATACCCCAGCCGGTGGAATTGTGACCCTTGCAAGTAAGGTTGGTGAGCAAGTTGAGCTGAGCGTTACCGATACCGGCAATGGCATTGCCGCAGAAGACCTGCCGTTGATCTTTGAGCGCTTCTACCAGGCAGATAAAGCCCGCACCACCTCCAAGGGCAAAATGGGTCTTGGCCTGGCGATCTGCAAAGCGCTGGTTGAATTGCAGGGTGGGTCCATCCGGGCAGAATCTGGCGGCATCGGTGAAGGCACCAAAGTGACCGTCACAATCCAAAAAGCCTGACAATACACTCAGGGGGTCCCCTGCATCTCATCTGTTTCTTGAAAAAAGATCAATGTGTGTACGCAATTATCGCGCAAGGCGACCGGCTTGGTTTATCATAGAGCTAACTTAACAATTGAAAAGGACTTTCCATGAGCGAAAATACCCCCACTTACACCCAATCCGGCTGGAAACTGACCGACCTCTTCGCAGGTTTTGCAGACCCGGCGATCAACCAGGCTTACCAGGACCTCGAAACCCGCGTGGAGAAGTTTGTGAGCCAGCGCGAAGAGCTTAAACCTGAGATCAGCACTGAAAAATTCCTGCAATTGGTGCGCGAGCTGGAAGCGATGAACAAGCTTGGCTTTCGCCTGTATGGCTTTGCCTCGCTGAGCTTCGCGGCTGACACCCAGGATCAAACCGCGCAGATCAACATCGCTCGCTTCCAGCAATTCGAAGCTGAGATGGAAAACCGCACCTTGTTCTTCAGCCTGTGGTGGAAAGCGCTGGATGATGCCAACGCTGCCCGCCTGCTGGATGCCAGCGGCGACTATCGCTACTGGTTGGAGCAGATGCGCAACTTTAAGCCCTACACCCTCAGCGAGCCGGAAGAAAAAGTGATCAACATTAAAAATGTCACCGGTCGTTCCGCCCACGACATGCTGTACGATTCAATCACCAACCGCTATGTCTTCAAGGTCGAAGTCAATGGCGAGCAGAAAGAATTGACCCGTGGCGAATTGATGGCGCTGGTGCGCACAGCCGACCCGGAATTACGAGCTAAAGCATACCAGGAGCTCTACCGTGTCTATGGCGATGACGCCCCGATCCTCGGGCAGATCTACCAGAATATCGTCCGCGACTGGAAGAATGAAAACGTCTCCCTGCGCGGGTTTGCCAGCCCGATTTCGGTCCGCAACACCATCAACGACCTCCCGGACGAGGTCATTGATACGCTGCTCGAGGTAGCCCGCAAGAATATTGGCATATTCCACCGCTATTTCCGCCTGAAAGCACAAAAACTGGGTATGGATAAGCTTCGCCGCTACGATATCTATGCTCCTCTGGCGGAGTCCGATAAGCGCTACTCCTTCCAGGACGCCGCTGACCTGACTTTCGAAGCCTTCGATCGCTTTGATGCCAAATTCACCCGGTTGGCAAAGCGCGTTTTTGACGAAGGTCACGTAGACAGCGAAGTCCGCAAGGGAAAGATGGGGGGCGCGTTCTGCTCCACACTCGGACCGGATCTGACCCCATGGGTGATGCTCAATTACCAGGGCAAATCAGACGATGTCTCCACCATGGCGCACGAACTTGGGCACGCTGTACATTCCATGATGGCTGAAGAACACAGCCTCTTCACCCAGCACGCCTGCCTGCCGCTGGCAGAGACGGCTTCAACCTTCGGCGAAATGACCCTGACGGATCTGATGCTTGAACGCGAGACTGATGAAGGCGTCAAGCAGGATATCCTCTTTGGGCAGCTTGATGACGCATTCGCGACGATCATCCGCCAGATCTACTTCGCGCTGTTTGAACGCGAAGCGCATGGCATGATCGCCAATAACGCCTCTGTGGATGAGCTCAATGCAGCCTACCTGGCGAATCTGAAGGAAGAATTTGGCGACGCTGTCGAAGTTTCGGACGAGTTCAAGTACGAATGGGTCTCGATCCCGCATATTTACGGCACACCCTTCTATGTGTATGCCTATGCCTTCGGCCAGTTGTTGGTCTTTGCCCTCTACAAGCGCTATAAGGAAGAAGGCGAGAGCTTCAAGCCCAAATATATGCGCATCCTCTCAGCGGGCGGCTCCATCGCGCCGATCGCGCTGCTGGCTGAATCCGGACTAGACGTTACCAAAGCTGAATTTTGGCAGGGCGGTTTTGATGTGATTGACGGCATGGTAAAACGCTTGGAGAGCTTGTAGTTGAATTTATGAAATTGACGAAGGCGTTCTCACTCGAGAGCGCCTTCAAACAGTATAGAGGTCGCGTGTCACAACGACACGCGACCTTTTTGTTTACGGGAATCCGAAAAGTCGCCCGAAAGGCTCCCTTGTGTAAAGGGAGCTGTCAGCCGCCAGGCTGACTGAGGGATTGTTCACAGGCGGCATCAATGTACTCACAGACCCCGCGAAAGTTCCTGCTGACTTCGTTGTTGGGAATCCGCAAGACTCTCAGACCATAGCCTTCCAGAAATACTGTGCGTTCCACATCTTTCTCCATATTCTCTTTTTTGAAATGCTGAGCACCATCCAGTTCGATAACCAGTTTTGCTTCCGCGCTGTAAAAGTCGACAGTGTATTTCCCCAATTCTTTCTGTCGAGAAAAACGAACTGGATAAGAACGCAGAAAGTCATACCACAAATGCCGTTCTTCTTTGGTCATGTTGTTTCGCAGCTGCTTCGCGAAAGGAACCCACTGTTCGTTATGTTTACGTTGCATCACAATCCCGCCGTCACGGCTTTGTCTTGCCACCTCCCTTTACACAAGGGAGGCTTCAGCTTTACCTACCTGAACACGCCTGCCTCGACATAATAACGCACTCCATCCCGACTGGCAAAAAACGCAACCATGTCCTCATAATGCATCGGGTTATAGATGCCAAACCCACAGCAATAGTGGTGGGCGATCTCATCAAACCCCAGCATGGTCTCCTCGCCAGCATAATTCAATCCGAATTCATCGCCTTTCTTGAAAAAGAAGAAAGGTTTGCCGTCTAACAGCTGGAAGCCAAAGGTCTCGTCGTAGCTATTCAACTCGCTCAGGGATTCACCGCTTCTATAGATCTCACCAAGGGTTGTGCTTTTGGTGATGTTCCCGTGCCTCTCATACTCGACATGTGCCATCTCCATATACCAGTGTTCCTCATGCACCCAAACCCCAAAAACCGCATCCATACCAGCGGAATATGTCAAATCCCCTGCGGGAACGCTAAGGACGACCGCATCATCAAGCCTGACCTCTACCTTCGCATCTGTTATGATGTCGATGTTGGTTCTTGTGGTTAACGCTTTTCCCTGGAATATCGGTATTTCCGGGTTGCGGATAATTTCCTTGCGATCCGTCTCGTGTCGTTTCATAACCCAACCGGGAAGGGAACCTGCCGGACGGGATTGATGGTGGTCTTCATCTGGCCAGGAGCCATCCTGGAGCTCAAAAGCATCCACCGTCAGCCCTGCGCCGGAAAGGTCCAGCATCTCCAGATTGAAGTCGGAAAAAAGACCCAACTCAACGTAGTATTGCCTCACTCCTTTGCTGGCAAAAAATGTAACCATATTCAGATATGGTCTGGGGTTAAATATCCCTGCACTGCAACAGGCGTAGTGTGAAATGTGGTCAAAGCCAAGCATGCTAACTTCACCGTTATAATTGATGCCAATCTCACCGTCTTTTGAGAAAAAGAAGAAAGGTTTCTCGTTAATCGTTTGAAAACCGAAGGTTTCTTCATAGCCATATTGCTCTGTGAGCGAGGTCCCATTCTTAAAAATTTCTCCGCGCGCGTCAATCGGAGTATCAGGAACAGTGGAAAGGGTTGTGTGTGCAACCTCAACGTACCAATCTTCACGGATCACCCATAAGCCATGAATATTGTTTAGTGGGGTGCTATCACCTACATTAACTGAAAGCACCGCTTCGTCGCCAAGGTTGACTGTTACGAATACCTTACCGACAATTTCTTGTTGCTCGGCTCTCAATTGCTGTCCGTTGAGTGGTGGCGGATTTAAAGGGCTGTGCATGACATCACGCAATGGACGACGGGTTTTGAGGATTTCACTCGAGGGTCCATATGTTGTTATAAAGCTGTAGCTATCGGTTGGTGTTATCTTGATCCGTTCGTAGACTTCCATGGTCAGTTCGCCTAATGTGACTACTTGAGGACCGGGAACCTCATCATACGTCGGTATGCTGCTTGCTGAGGTATCATCCGGTGTTTCTGTCACAGGGACTGGAGTTGGAAGAAGGGTCTGTGTGGGTTGGAGCTCTGTGGTCTGTGTGGCGATACAAGCGGATAGCAAAATCAAGGGGATTACCAGGCTGAAAAGAATAGGTCTCGTTTTCATCATTCCTTCCTTTCATTGGTCAGATGGGTGAACGCCTACATGCCCATCGTAACACAAAAATCAGACTCTGGTCGTGCTGCCAGTGTTGTGTTCTCTCCACTGCTGCGTCCAAAATGAGTAAAAACCTGTGTTGCGGGGTAACCAGAACATTCATTTTACTGATCCTTCTCTCGAGTTGAAGATCTGTGTTCGAGTATCATTCCTGTTCGCCAACAATTTCCAGATCTGTTTTTTGTAGATATGATCGTTAGCCAGCGGACAGGGGGTTTTTGTTACAATTACCTTATAGCCTTCCCAATTAGTTTCAGAAAGGTTTAAGTAGTTGTGACTCTGCAAATAAAACGTATCTACGCTGCTAATGAGGAGTCTGATGGCTTGTGCTTCAGGCAGGCGCCTGTTTCACCGCTGCTCAGCACCAGCAGCCTGCCCGGGCAATCGATCCACAGGATTGGTCTGACTTCTGAGGAGCAAATTACGGAGGAGGTCAAGGAATTGATCCGACTGGTTTACGAGCAAAACGGGTGATGGCTTAATCGTGTTTTTCTGTCATCACCAGCTGGATACTGCCGTATCTTATCGAAAACAATGTATCTATAATTATGACGTGCCTACATCCTTACCTTCGCATGCAACGGTGACATTCCCCAACCCCAAAGAAGCTGGACAAAAATGAAGATAAGTAATCAGGTTAGTAATATTGATATTGTCTTCCCGGATGGCAAGTTCTCTCTTGAGAAATGGACCGATTATATAGAGACTTTCTTGCCTAACTCTTCGCATATCTTCCTTGAGGATGCTGATGTTGTTCATCAATGGTCAAAATGCCTTCCCATTATTCAAGACGTGATTAAAAAAGGATCAAAACTGGAAGAAGCCATTGAGTCTTTTATTACAGTCACAATTGATTTGGACCAAAAATTGAGAGATCAATTTGGTAAGTCCCTGGAGGCTGAAATAATTCTCTATCTTGGGCTTTGCAATGGTGCTGGGTGGGTCAAAGCCATCAATGGCCAAACGAGAGTGTTGTTAGGGATCGAAAAGATAATTGAACTGGACTGGTGTGATCTCAATTCCATGGTTGGGCTTATTTACCATGAACTAGGGCATGTTTATCAAGAACAGTATGGAACGCTTGAAAGGATGTTTGATGACTCTCAGGACCAATTGTTATGGCAGCTCTTTACCGAAGGTATTGCGATGTACTTTGAGCACAAACTGGTAGGTGACTTCAATTACTATCATCAAGACAAACATGGCTGGAAAGAATACTTCGACCACAATCTTGACACACTAAAAAAAGATTTCGACCGGGATTTAACAACCAGGAAAAAGCAGAATTACTTTGGCGATTGGACGAATTATCACAATTTCGGCGATTCTGGCTATTATCTTGGAACGAAATTAATTCATTTTATTCTGAGAACGAACGACTTTGACAGCATCTTAAGTTTCGACATTGGGCAAGTAAAGGCTTATTACAAAGAGTTTTTGGAAGTTGCATACCAGTAAGAAAACTATCCATATGCGTATTGATATATAATTAAACAAGTCGAGAATTGGCAAAAAATACCTTAATCAGGAAAGTCACATTCAATGACACAAACAAACAATAACGAAATCGTTCTTGCTGGCGGATGCTTCTGGGGTATGGAAGAGCTCTTCCGCCGCTTGCCAGGTGTATTAGACACCGAATGTGGCTATACCGGCGGAGAGAACGACTACCCGACCTACCAGCATCATCCCGGGCATGCGGAAGCCATCAAGATCGTCTTTGATCCAACTAAAACCGACCTTCCGCATCTGCTGGACTTCTTCTTCCGCATGCACGACCCCACCACCCTCAATCGCCAGGGCAATGATATTGGCACCTCCTACCGTTCTGCCATCTTTTATGCTGACGAAGCGCAAAAGCAGACGGCGAAAGCCATGATCGAAAAAGTGAATCAAAGCGGTGCCTGGAAGCGTCCGGTCGTCACCACGCTCGAGCCACTGGAAACCTTCTGGGTTGCTGAGGATTATCACCAGGACTACCTGCAGAAGCTGCCAAACGGCTACACCTGCCACTTCATACGCCCCATCCCAAGTTTTCTGGAGAAAGCGGACTAAAGGGTCTCTGATGCAGGATAAAACTCCCACACCGCCTGAAAGCAAAATGCGCGTGTACCTTAAAATGCTCAAGGTATACGGGTTTATTGTGCCAGGCATTCTCGTCCTCTTTTCCGGGTTTGGCTTTTTCACCGGTGGTGTGCCCGGGCTGATAAACGGGGTTAAATTGGGTTTGCTTGTCTGCGCCATTGGGCTGCCTTTCCTGGGGATTATTGTGAGTCTCACCTATTGGAGTGAATTTGCTGGCAGATGGGGTGAGGCGAAGTACAAGGAACAATTGGAAGGCAAGCCTGATGATAAAAAGGATCAGGATTTTTCACGTAGAGATTAACGTAGAGAAATTGTAAAACCGAGGTAGAGTCAGAACGTTTATGGCGGATTGGCGAAAGATACACCGATCCCGCCCAATAGTTTACAGGATCAAACGAAGGTGAGGACCATCATGAAAAAGACGCTCTTCTTTCTGGCAGTTATCACTTCACTACTACTAAGCGCCTGTGTGCCCGCGATTGAAGTTCCTCCAACGCCGATGCCGCCTGTCCAGATCAGTCCCGAACCCACTGCCATCCCACCCACGGAATCTCCCACCCTGGCACCGCAGCCCACGCCAGAGCCTACTTTGGAGCCGACGGCAGAGGTGGTCACACCGACAGCGAATCTTTATGCTTACGTCAAGGATTATCAAGTATTCATCTTTAACCCAACCGACATGTCGGTGGTCAGGATAGGCGATTCCAATCACAATTTTGGTTACGGACCCGACTGCTGGCAAAACGCTCCACGCCTCTCACTGGACGGTCACTACCTGGCGTTTGAAGCCAGATGCGCGAATGCGTTTATCGTGTACGACCTGCTCCAAAACTTCAAAACTGCAGAGATTCTAAAAGGTTCTGACCCCCAAATCCTTGGTGATACCCTCCTTGGGTGGGCTGAGAACGGGCGGCTCTACTGGACCCGCATGGTCGGCGGTTGCAGCTTTGAGCCTGAACTCAAGGGTCCCGAAAGAATGGAAGTGTATTCGTACGACCCTGTTTTGGGCGGCACCCGTTACGAATTTGACCTGCCCAAGGTCAATGACGCGCGGCACGCCTACAGCATCGGCATCGCCATCGATCCGCAGGCAAAGTATGTCATTGCCTGGAGTGCTGCCTGTTCCGTCGGGCTTGGCACGCGCTTCCTCCTCACCACCGGCACCGGTGAATACGAACTCGAGCCAGCCACGTGGCCTGCGAGTTTTGGCGATCTGAGTGGACATTATTCCGCCTTTCCTCCCGCTCTATACGTCTACGGCGCGGATGGCGGCAAACTGTTTGTTCTCAAAGACCCTGAACTCGAATGGGATCCCAACGCCAGGCTGATGTTTTTGGCTGCCGGAGCCGCCGACCCGCAGCAGATCGACTCGGGCAGTTTCAGCGAACTGGTCAGCCAGGCACCATTGATGAAGTAAGAGCATTATTAATATTTCATCATAAGTCTTCCACAGCCAGCAAAGTGACTGGATATTTTGGTATACTCGAATTACCGGAACCTGTATCTCCGGCTGTTGTGAACCTTCATGATGAGGGTTCCCCCGCCTGATTTCCCCTGCCAAAATCGAACACCGGGACTACCAAGGCAGGATTTGCCTGATAGGGCAATGAAAGATTTAGAGGTTAACTTTGGCTGGTATGTATCAATTAACTCAAAAAGCCAAGAAGATTCTGAGCAATGCCCGCCGGATTGCTACGCAATTCAACGCGGACACTATTGGCACCGACCACCTGGTCGCTGGCATCATCAGCGAGAATAGCTGTGTGGCTTACCGTGTGCTGCACGATCTCGGAATCGAAGAAAACGTGATTTTTGGCGCGATCCAGCACGGCAAAGTTGAGCTGCCGCCCGATCGCGAACTTCGGCTTGGTGAGGACATTAAAAAAACTCTCGAATACGCCATCGAAGAGGCTGAGAAAGATCAGTCTCCCATGGTTGGAACCGAACACATCCTGCTTGGATTGAGCAGGGATACCGAATTCAAAGGCATGGACATCCTGATCCACTTTGGCGTCACACCCGAACAACTGCGCCGGCACACCAACCGGGTTCTGCGGGATGCGAAAGAAGCCGGCGAACAGCGGCAGGAGCGCTCGGAAGGGCGCGAGGAGCGCCGCAATAAAACTGAAACCGAAGGCGTTGGCAGTTCCAGGCGCTTGCGCAGCAAGGAAAAGGATGCCGACAGCAGCTCGCCCTTGGTGGACCAACTTGCCACCGATCTGACCGCCCTGGCGGAAGCTGGCAAGCTCGATCCTGTCATCGGGCGTCAGAAAGAGATCGAACGCGTCATCCAGATTTTGGCGCGCCGCACCAAGAACAATCCAGCCCTGATCGGCGAGCCGGGCGTGGGCAAGACCGCCATCGTGGAAGGTCTCGCGCAGCGCATTATTGAAGGCGATGTGCCGGCACTCTTGCTTAAAAAGCGTGTTTTGCAACTGGATGTGGGCTCCCTCGTAGCCGGCACAATGTATCGCGGGCAGTTCGAGGAACGCCTTAAGCGCGTGATTGACGAGCTCAAAGCCAGTGGAGCAATCGTTTTCATTGACGAATTCCACATGCTGGTTGGAGCAGGTTCGGCAGGTTCTTCTGTGGATGCAGCCAACATCCTCAAACCCGCCCTTTCTCGCGGCGAGCTGCAGGTGATTGGCGCTACTACCATCAACGAGTACCGTAAAAACATCGAGAGCGATGCCGCCCTCGAGCGCCGTTTCCAGCCGATCATGGTGGAACAACCCACCATCCCGGAGACCATCGCGATCCTGCGCGGCATTCGCCAGAAGTACGAGGAGCATCATCGCCTGAAGATCAGCGACAAAGCCCTCGAGTCAGCCGCAAAGCTCAGCGCGCGCTACATCACCGACCGCTTCCTGCCCGATAAAGCCATTGACCTGGTCGATGAAGCCGCCTCCCGCGTCCGCATGTACAAGAGCGAGGCTGCAATTACGAGCAAGGACCTGGTGAGCGAACTCCGGGAGGTCAATAAGCAGTTAAACGACCCCGATTCCAAGCTGGATAATGATGCGTCGGAAGCACTGACCCAGCGGCAGCTCAAACTGGAAGAGGAACTTCAAGCACTGCAGACTGGTTGGGATCGCGCGAACGCCCCGATTGTATCCGAGGACGACATCGCCGAGGTCATTTCCATGTGGACCGGCATTCCCTTGATGCAGATTGCCACCGAAGAGTCAACCAAACTGCTTCACCTCGAAGAAGAATTGAGTAAAGTGATTATTGGTCAGAGCGAAGCCATTCAAGCCGTCTCGAAGGCTATCCGCCGTGCAAGGGCAGGTTTGAAGAGTGAGCATCGACCAATCGGGTCATTTATGTTCCTTGGACCGACCGGCGTCGGCAAAACCGAGCTAACGAAAGCCCTTGCCAACCAGATGTTTGGTTCGGAGGATGCCCTGATCCAGATCGATATGTCTGAATTCATGGAACGCCACAGCATGAGCCGTCTGGTTGGCGCGCCTCCGGGCTACATCGGCTACGATGAAGCCGGTCAGCTGACCGAAGCCATCCGCCGCAAGCCTTATTCGATCGTGGTCTTTGACGAGATCGAGAAAGCCCATCCCGAAGCCCTCAACATGCTGCTCCAGATCATGGAAGAAGGTCACCTGACGGATGCCAAGGGGCGCAAAGTGGACTTCCGCAATGCCATCATCATCATGACCACCAACATCGGTGCCGAATTGATCCGCCGCCAGTCCGCTCTGGGCTTTGCCCTGGATTTGGATGAGGTCCAGGAGGAGCAACTGGCGTACGATGAGATGCACAAGAAACTGATTGAAGCCCTAAAACGCAACTTTCGCCCGGAATTCGTCAACCGCCTCGATTCGGTTATCGTGTTCCGCGCGCTCAACCGCGCTGACATTCGCGAGATCGTCTCACTCGAGATTAACAAAGTTCAGGAACGCCTGGTAGAGCAGAGCATCAGCCTGGTTCCCACTGAAAGCGCCTTGGACTACCTCGCGGAGCTTGGCTACGACCCTGAGATGGGTGCGCGTCCTGTGCGGCGCGTGATTCAGCAGCAGGTGGAAGAGCGGCTTTCGGATGGTTTGCTGGCTGGTGACTTTGGCGAAGGCAATCGGATTTTGATCGACCTCGAGGAGTTTCTCAGCGAGGAAGGCGAACCGCAAAAACGCGTGGTGCTCAAGCGTGAGAATCACACGGAAGAGGAAGAAAAAACCCCTGAGATGATGGGAGCATAAAACAAAAACATGGCAAAAACCTACTCACGTTTTGTCTGTCAGGTCTGTGGGAAGGTCAGTTCCCGCGCCTTCGGTCGCTGCCCCGGTTGTGATAGTTGGGACTCCATGATCGAAGAAATCGTCGAAGCCGAACCTGAGAAGTCAGCCCGCGCCATCCGCGGGCTGACTGGTAGTTCCAGGGTACATACGCTTTCAGAGATCGAAAGCTTGCCCGAAGAGCGCCTGCCGCTGCCGATTGAGGAGTTTGCGCGGGTGTTGGGCGGTGGGATCGTGCCCGGCTCGGTCGTCCTGATTGGCGGCGACCCAGGCATTGGCAAAAGCACGCTCACGCTGCAGATGGCGATGCAACTGGCTGGCAGGCATACCGTGCTATATGTTTCGGGGGAGGAATCCGAACGCCAGATCAAAATGCGTGCTGACCGCCTGGCGGAAAAAGACAAAAGCGGTAATCCCAAATTACCCAACCGCCTGCTGCTGGTGACCGAAACCAACATGGCGCAGATATTCAAGCACATCGAAGATACCAAACCGACCCTGGTGATCATGGATTCGATCCAAACTATGACCTTACCCGAGATGGAATCCGCGGCTGGCTCCATCTCACAGGTGCGCGAATGCGCGGCACGCTTGCGTGAATTGGCAAAAAGCAGCGGCGTAACCGTGTTCCTGATCGGGCATGTCACCAAGGAAGGTACCATCGCCGGTCCGCGCGTCTTGGAGCACATCGTCGATACAGTGCTTTACCTGGAGGGCGAGCATTTTCAGTCTTATCGCCTCTTGCGTTCTGTAAAGAATCGCTTTGGCGCTACCAGCGAAGTCGGCGTGTTTGAAATGCAGGAAAAAGGCATGGTGGAAGTACGCAACCCCAGCGAGGTATTCCTGGCGGAACGCATGATCAACGCGCCAGGCTCGGCGATTGCTGTGACCATGGAAGGCACCCGTCCGCTCCTGGTGGAGATCCAGGGGCTCACCACCCCCACCAACTTCGGCAACCCGCGCCGCACGGCAAACGGCATTGACTTCAATCGCCTGCTCATCCTTGTGGCGGTGCTGACGCGCAGATTAGGCGTCAACCTCAGTAACCAGGACGTGATCACCAATGTGGTCAGTGGACTGCGGATCGAGGAGCCGGCAGCCGATCTGGCGGTGGCAACCGCAATTGCTTCCTCCTACCGGGATACTCCCGTGCGGGCGGATACGGTGTTGATCGGCGAGATTGGGCTCTCGGGCGAACTGCGCATGGTGGGGCAGACGCAAACCCGCCTGCGTGAAGCCGCCAAACTGGGCTTCAAACGCGCGGTGGTGCCCAAACGCCTGCGAAAAAGCGAACCCTGGCCTGAAGGCATCGAGATTGTCGAAGCCCGCTCTCTGCGGGAGGCGCTCAAAGCCGCCTTGCTGGAAGAAAGTGATAAATCAAGGTCGGAATGAGACCGCCTCATGATGTTGGTATATTGGACTTTATGTGGTCTCACTCCGACATCACGAAAGATTAAGAAAGAACGAATAACCGCATCACTGCCTGTCATGGTAGGATTTAAGCATAGAAAAGAAAGAGATACTTATGCCTTCGATCATTGATTCCACCCGCAAGAACCATGCCCTTGAGCATGCCACCATGACCATCCTGACTGAACGCTACAAAGGCGTGCGCATGCTGGGGCATTCCAGCCCCGCTGGTTTTTTCTTGTTGGCCGACCTGCCGACTGAGATTGTTACGGATGCCGTGCTCGAAGCCAAACGCCGCCTGGAAAACGGCGAACCCAACCTGGCGGTGCATCCCAATTGCGGCACCAACACGGCAGTCTCCAGCCTGGCTGGCAGCGCTGTGGCATTCAGCGTGCTCGGATTGTTGAGCAAAAAAGGGCGAAATGCCTGGTGGCACTACCTGGTCGCCTCAGCTTTTGCAGTCCCGGCGTTTCTCCTGGCAAAACCGCTTGGTCCCAAACTCCAGAAAAGCCTCACCATTGATCCTGCCGTGCAAGATATCGCTGTCCAAATGGTCACCAGCCAAAAGACTGCCAACAGCATGATCCATTTCATCCGTACCGGCACAATTTAGGGGCAGCGTGACAGGTCAGTCAAAACCCACCTTCTACCTGCTGCGCGGTGATGACAGCACTCGCATCAAAGAAGTCATTGCCGGCTTTCAGGCTGGGCTTGGCGACTCCTCCATGGCAGATCTCAACACCACCCACCACGATGGCGAATCGCTGGGATTTGAAACGCTGCAGGCGGATGCATTGACCATGCCATTTTTGGCTGACCGCCGACTTATCATTGTTGAGAATGCGCGTGCTTTTATAGCCAAAATGGCAAAAGAACGCGCTCTGAATTGCCTGGAGCTGTTTGGTAACCTGCCGGAAACGACCGCACTGGTGATGGTCGTGGAAGACCAGCAAGCCAAAAAACGCGGCGAACGCTACTGGGAACACGGCAAAACCTATGCCTGGCTGACGGACTGGATGCGCGAGCATAACGATCAGGCGCTGCTCATCGATTGTGCTCTGCCGGCCGAGGAAGACATGCCTTCGTGGATCTTGCGAAAAGCCAAGGAACTTGGGGGCGGTTTCAAGCCCGATGCTGCGCGGCTGCTGGCAAGTTATGTCGGCAATAACACCATGCGTGCGCAGAATGAAATTGTAAAACTCATCACCTATGTCGGCGAACGGCAGGTGGTGGAAGAAGCCGACGTCAACTTGCTGACCGCCCAGGAGCAGGAAGGCAACATCTTCACCTTCACGGATGCCCTTGGAGAACGCGACAGCAAGACCGCCTTGCAGCAATTTATGCTGCTGATGGAGGACAATGACCTGCTCGAATTGACGGGTATGATCCACCGCCAGTTTCGTCTCCTGATCCAGGCGCGTGAGATCCTCGATGCGGGCGGTAAGCCACAGGATATTGAGCAGGAATTGGGGGTCCTGGGTTTTGTGGCGCGTAAGCTTTCCGATCAGGCTCGCCGCTTCAGTATGCGCCAATTACTGGATATCTATCAACAACTGCTGAAAATTGATCTGGATATGAAGTCCGGTGGCACTCCAGGCGACGTCGCCTACGAACTTCTGATCGCGGATCTGACCCGCTAATCACACCCCAAGGAAGAGAAATGCCATTCAATATCATTCGCAACGACATCGTAAGCATGGAAGTGGACACCATTGTCAACGCTGCCAACTCCGGGCTTAAGCAGGGCGGCGGCGTGTGCGGCAGAATTTTTTACGCTGCTGGCGAAAAAGAGATGACGAAAGCCTGCGACGCGATTGGATGGTGTGAGCCAGGCAGCGCGGTGATCACGCCCGGCTTCAACCTGCCTGCAAAATTCGTGATCCATACCGTGGGTCCAATCTGGCAGGGTGGCAACCAGGGTGAAGAGCAGGTCCTGCGCAGTGCTTACCGGTCCAGTCTGGAGCTTGCACTGGAGCACGGGCTTGAGAGCGTTGCTTTCCCATTGATCTCCTCCGGGGTTTATGGATACCCTTACGAAGAAGCACTGGCTGTCGCGCTGGATGAGATCAACCGCTTTCTCTTTCAACACGATTTGCAGGTGACCCTCGTGATGTTCGATCAGACCGCCTTCGCGCTCGGTTTCAAGCTCCACAGTGACATCAAAAGCTATATTGATGATCATTATGTAGACGAGCACCTGGACCGCAAGCGCCGACGGGAGTTTAACCGCCCCTGGTATCCTCAGCCGATGATGAACCAGTCAATGCCCCCTGAGGCTAAAAAGCCTCCTCGGGACCATGACCAAATTCATACATTGCAGAGTCTTCACGAAACTGGTCTGGATGGTAAATTTGAATTCCCTAAAGAGAAGACTTTTTCGGAAGCTCTGCTCAATCTGATTGATGCCAAAGGGATGACCGACGCAGAGACCTACAAACGCTCCAACATGGATCGCCGGCTCTTCAGCAAGATCCGCAGCAACGTTGGCTATGCGCCCAGTAAGTCAACCGTCCTGGCACTGACCATAGGGTTACGCCTTTCCGTGCGGGAGGCGCAGGATCTGTTGTCACGCGCCGGCTTTGCCTTTAGCCCATGCGACAAGCGCGACCTGATCGTGCGCTATTTCCTGGAAAATAGCGATCACGACATTGCCCGCGTTAATGCCGCGTTATACGATTTTGACCAGGAGTTGCTGGGAGTGTGAAAATGTCGCCTGCCAGGCGACCACGCCACACGCTTGGGGGAATATCATAGACCTCAGATCAACAAGGAGGTCTACAATGAACAAAACAGAACTGATTTTCATCCTCGACCGCAGCGGCTCAATGGGGGGCTTGGAAAGCGATACCATCGGAGGCTTCAACGCGACCATCAGCGATCAGAAGAAGATCGACGGCGAAACCCGCGTGACCACTATCCTCTTCGACAACTTCTTTGAGGTCCTGCATGACCGCATCAACCTCCAGGATATTCCACCTCTGACCGACAAGGATTACTTTGTCCGTGGCAGCACCGCGCTCTATGACGCCGTTGCGCTTGGCATTCGCAAGATCGCCAATGTGCAGAAGCATATTAAACCGGAAGGTCGGGCAGACAAAGTCATCATGGTCATCACCACCGACGGCTACGAGAACAGCTCGCGTGAGACCAATGCCGCCATGCTGCATCAGATGATTGACGACTGCAAGAAAGACGGCTGGGAATTCCTCTTCTTAGGTGCCGATATCGACGCGCAGGCAGCCGCCGGAGAGATTGGCATCGAAAGCCACCGGGCTTCGAATTTCGTCAAGGACGCCCAGGGGGTGCGGGTGCAGTATGACTCGCTCAATGTTGCCATCAGTGCGATGCGCAATGGCGCTCCACTGCCGGCGGATTGGAAGGACAAGCTCGATAAGGACAATAAACGCGCCAAATAGTGGGGGTTATGAGGGGGTTTGAGGGGATGGGTTGGGGCAGCTAACTGCCCCAACCTGTTGTTTTTAAAATCGAACCCATGATTGTTCCGGTCTTGCGAAGCACCCCAGCACCGGATGTGCGTGGGGGCTGACCGGCCACACAAACACCCCCCGATTGTGCCGGTCTCCAGACCGAGCACACGTCTTAGCCGTAGGCTTCATTCTTTCGAACAACTCACTAAGGGAGCCCTGACGGTCAGCCTCCGTACTCGGCGAGGACGCCGGTACGATCCTGATATTCTTATGGAATATAATTAGCTCCCATGGATCGATATCTTTTTAAAGAGGGAATACCAACCTATTTCTGCACATTCACCGTTGTTGACTGGCTTCCACTCTTTGTGAAACCCACATTCACAGATATTATTTCCGAAAGCCTGTTTTTTTGCTCGGAATACAAAGGTTTGAAGATACATGGTTATGTGATCATGCCAAATCATATCCATGCCATTTTCTCGGATGATAAGAATGATAATCAAAGGTTACATAAACCCATAAGTGAGTTCAGATCGTTCACGGGTCATAAGCTGGCGGGGTTGATGGACAATAACTGTCCAACTTCTTGGTTAACTATCACACGGACAGCAGCTGAAAGTGATAGGGAGAGACGAATTTGGCAATCTGGCTGGCATGCTGAAGCTGTTGTACATCAAGATTTCTTAGAACAAAAATTATCTTACATGCACAATAACCCCGTACGAGCAGGCTTTGTTGCGTTACCTGAGCATTGGGTCCACTCATCAGCAAGGTTATGGCTACTGGGGGAAAGGGGACAAGTTCCAATCTGCCTGGATTATGCCCGTCTTTGACCGTGATTCTGCCGAACTCCAAACCGTGCACACAAACTAACCTCGATTGTGCCGGTCTCCAGACCGTGCACATGCCTTAGCCGTAGGCTTCATTCTTGGAAACGGGTACTCACTGGAGCCTTTGCGGTCACGTCCTGTACTCGGCGAGGACGCCGGTACGATCATAAAATAGATTGTGTCGGTCTCCGGACCGTGCACACGCCTTAGCCGTAGGCTTCATTCTTTGGAAACGGGTACTCACTGGAGCCTTTGCGGTCACGTCCTGTGCTCGGCGAGGACACCGGTACGATCTTGATAACGGTCAGCCCTCGTACTCGGGGGGAACGCCGGTACGATCATGGCCATATAAAATAAAACCGCCTATTCGGCGGTTAATGTTGTGCTTGCTTTGGCGGGTTCTTTAGAGGTACCCTCTGTCTTACTCTCGGAGGGCGATTTGGAGCCATTGCCGCCTTCCCCTTCAGACTTATGGCTATACTTTTGCCCGGATGGCGAGCGGTTGTCGGTGGCGTAAAAACCTTTGCCCTTGAAAACAATACCTACCGGCTGGTAGACCTTGCGCAGGGCAACAGTCTTGCAGTTGGGGCAAACGGTTAGAGGATCATCGGTAAAATGTTGGAATTGATCGAAATGATAAGCGCAATTCTCGCATTTGTAACTGTAAATTGGCATATTTTACTTGCTTCTCCTGGTCAAGAGTCATTATAGTACCACAAAATGACATAAAAACATCTTACTGGTTGTGCATTAGATTCATATCAGATATGTTTCCTGTAATTAGGAAGAGAACCCAACCGCCCATATGCAAAAACGCGACACACAAGAAACATCTTATCGTCTTGCGATATAATCGAAACTTGTATGGCTGAACAAAACAAAACACAATCAAAGCGCAAACGTCCTGTTTGGCTGATCATTCTTGCCATCCTGCTTGTTGGAGTGGTGGTGCTGTTTGCGCTTTATCAGGTTCCCGCGATCCATGACCGTGCTTATTTCTACCTGATATCGCTGCGTTCCAGGATCTACTATTTTCTGAGACCTCCTGCCGCATCCACCTTCAACCCTTCGCAAGACTCTACTCCTGATGCCAATGTTGCCGCTACGCTGACGGCGCTGATTCCCACCCCCACGGCTACCTACACGCCCGAACCAACTGCAGGGACCACTCCTGAGAACACGGTTATTGTCCCTCCAACGCCAACCCCCACTCCCATCCCGGCTGCAGTTCAGCTTGAGGGTATCGTGCAGGAGTACCAGCGTATGAACAGCTGTGGTCCCACCAACCTGGCTCTTGCTTTGCGCTATTGGGGTTGGGTCGGCGAACAGATCGATATCGAACAGGTAGTCAAGCCCCGCCTTGAAGACCTCAACGTCACCCCCCAGGAAATGCTCACCTATATCCAGGACCACACCCAGCAGGATGCAGTTCTGCGCCTTGGTGGAACGGTCGACTTGCTCAAACGCCTGGTGGCTGCTGGATATCCGGTATTGGTCGAGCGCGGCTACGTCAACCTTGACGAAGAATGGAAAGGTTGGATGGGGCATTACGGGGTCGTTGATGGCTACGATGACGCCAAAAATGCGGTCCACATCCCCGATACCGTCAATGGCAATATCTGGATCGATTACGACACGCTTCAGAAATTCTGGGATGAATTCTCGGGGACTTACCTGGTAATTTTCCCTCCAGAGGAACGCGAGATCGTCTTGGAACTGCTTGGTGACCAGGCTGACCAGGAACACAATCTTGATCAGACCCTTGAACTATTCCGGGAACGATCTGAAAGCGTCGATCGTTCTGAGCAATACTTCGCTTACTACAGCCTGGGTGAACTGCTGGTCATGAAGAAAGACTACGTCAACGCTGCTGAAGCCTTCGATAATGCCTTCGAGGTCTACGGCTGGCTGCCCGTGGAGGATCGCCCCTGGCGCATGCTTTGGTACCAGGTTGGTCCTTACGAAGCCTATTATTACACCGGCAGATACAAGGATGTTGTCAGCCTTACCTATAAAACCATCACCGATGCCAGCACGCCGGCACTACCCGAAACGTTCCTGTGGAGCGGTCGGGCAAACTTGGCACTTGGCAATACACAAACCGCCATTTTCGATTTCAAGCGCGCCTTACAATGGCATCCTGGCTGGTCGCCTGCCATCGCGGAACTTAAAGCTCTGGGCGTTGAACCCTAATCCTTACTGCCAGCAATCCGAAGAGAAATTATGTCAGCATCAAAAAAACAACTCAAGGAAAATCTTGGAAAACGTTCCCCATGGCGGAAGCCATGGCCCTATCTCGCGATCCTCGTGGCATTAGGCTTGCTCGGTTTTGGCGCGATGCAAATCCCAGCAGTGGAAACACGCGTACTGAACCTGTATTCAGAGCTTTACTACCGGCTCAACCCGCCCACCGAGAACGTCTTTGGTCCATCCCAGCAGGGCACGCTTGACGCAAGCGTGCTGGCTTCGCTCACTGCCATGTCACCTACGCAGACGCCAACTGCTGAGGTAACCGCAACTCCCCAGGGCGACCCTGCGCAGCCGACTGCCACGCCCGAACCCACTCCCACCCCAATTCCAGTACCATCCTTGTTCGAGTTGGATGGTATGGGCTTGGAGTATCAAACCTTCAACAACTGCGGGCCTGCCAATCTCTCGATGGATATCACCTTCTGGGGCTGGCCAAGCACCCAGGACGTTACCAAAGCAGGACTGAGAACCCATGAGGATGACCGTAATGTCATGCTCAGTGAGATGCGCGATTATGTAATTGAAAAGACCAACCTGTCTGCCCTGATCCGTTATGGCGGCACGATCGATATCGTGAAACGCCTGGTCTCAGGCGGGTTCCCGATTCTGCTGGAACGCGGTCACACGGATCAAAAAAATGGCTGGATGGGGCATTACAGCATTGTGACCGCCTATGACGACGCCAAACGGACGGTTCGCATCCCGGACACGCTCCTTGGCGTGATGAACCTAGGCTATGACGAACTGATGCTCGACTGGACGCATTTCGACGGTATTTACCTCGTAGTTTATCCGCCTGAACGTGAGGCGGAGGTGCTGGCGCTGCTCGGATCAGACGCTGACCCCGCAACAAATTTACAGAACACCCTCGACCAGGTCACCGCTCGCATCCAGCAGGTCAGCGGACGGGAACTCTTCTTTGCCTGGTATTCGCGCGGGAGCGTCTTGGTTGAGATGCAAAATTACATCGAGGCAGCGGAAGCTTACGACCAGGCTTTTGCCATTTACGCCCAATTATCTCCTGAGGAGCGTCCCTGGCGTATCACCTGGTACCAAGTGGGAGCCTATCCGGCTTACTACTACACCGGGCGCTACCAGGATTGCCTGGGCGTTGCCATGCAGACCATCACCAACACCAGCATCCCCTCCCTGCCTGAAACATGGTATTGGGCTGGGCGTGCTGCGGCAGCGTTAAGCATGAAAGATGATGCTATCTCTCATTACCGCAAAGCGCTCGAGTATCACCCCGGCTGGGCTTTACCTCTCGAAGGCTTGGCTGAACTGGGCGTGCAGCCCTGAGCCAAAAAACGGCAATTTTATTCGCTGTTATAATGCCGAATTGTTATGAAGAAGAACGCTAAACATGCTTTTCGCCAGAGGTTGCAGCCACGCTCTGCCTGGCGCAAACCCTGGATATACCTTGCACTTGTGGTTATCGGATTTCTGGTGCTTGCAGGTCTCTATCAGATTCCTGCCATTCACGCTCGCGCCTACTTCCATCTCGCCAGCGCGCGCGCGAAAATCTACTATTTCTTCAAGCCGCCGGCGGCGGAGGTCTTTGAGCCCAGTCAGCAAGGCACATTGGATGCCGGGGTTTTTGCCACGCTCACAGCCATGGCTCCCACCGCCACGCTTTTGCCTGAGCCCACCCATACGCAGATGCCTGAGCCCACATCCGAAAACACGTCCACTCCTACCATCACGCCAACGGCAACCCTCACTCCCACTCCGCTTCCGCCATTACCTTCCTCAGCCATGATCGAGGGCATTGAGCCTGAAATGCAAGGCTTCAATAATTGCGGTCCAACTAACCTGGCGATGGCGTTGCGCTTCTGGGGCTGGAAGGGAAACCAAAAAACCACTGAAGCAGTGCTTAAACCCTTTATCAAAGACCGCAATGTCATGCCCTACGAGATGCTGGGCTACGTTCAGGAACAAACCGAGCTTAATGGCATTGTGCGCTATGGCGGAGACCTTGAACTGGTGAAACGCCTGGTGGCGTCCGGCTTCCCGGTGGTCATCGAACGCGGTTATATCGACCGGCATGAAGGCTGGATGGGACATTACGGCTTGATCGTTGGATATGACGACAGGCTCCAGGAAGTGACCATCCCCGACACCTACCTGGGTATGATCAAGATGAGTTACGATGAGATCACCCGCTATTGGGAGCAATTCGACCGGATCTACCTGGTTATCTTCCCGTATGAACGCCAGCAGGAAGTCTACGACATCCTGGGTACCCAGATGGATGCCCAATACAACAAGGAATACACGCTTGATCTGATCAACAGCCAGCTTTATGAACGCGAAGGCATTGATAAGTTCTTCATCTGGTACAGCCGGGGTTCGATTTGTGTGGAACTCAACGATTTTCTCTGCGCGGGTGAGTCTTACGACGAAGCCTTCCGCATTTACGCAACCCTCAAGGAAGAAGAACGTCCGTGGCGCATGCTCTGGTATCAGACCGGTCCCTATTACGCCTATTATTATTTGCAGCGCTACCAGGACCTGTACACGCTTACCAAGCAAACCCTCGATAAGACGCCCGAAGACGCCATTCCCGAGACCTGGGTCTGGAAAGGTCGGGCAGAGGTGAAACTGGGCTTGCGCGATCAAGCCATTGACAGCTTTAAACAGGCGCTGTTCTGGCACCCGGACTGGTGGGTGGCGAAAGATGAATTGGCTGCATTAGGTGAAAAGGTAGACTGAGCCATGGAGGACAGGGCAATGGAGAATTACACCAACTATAACTCCCGCGTCTGGGACGCGTGGAGCAAAGACCAAAACACTTGGACAATCCCCCTGACGCCCGAACAATTCCAACAGGCAAAGAACAGCCCGATCGAATTCGTCCTCACTCCCACAAAAAACGTGCCCATCAACTGGTTTGAAGGCGTGGGCAGAGACGTGTTGGGGCTGGCAAGTGGTGGCGGGCAGCAGGGACCTGTCATGGCGGCGCATGATTACCATGTGACCATCCTGGATAACTCCATGCGGCAATTGCAGGCTGAAAAAATGGTAGCAGATCGCGAAAACTACCCGGTTTTGGCACTGCAAGCCGATATGACTTTGCCTTTTCCGTTCAAAGAAGAGAGCTTCGACATCATCATCCACCCCGTCTCGAATAGTTACATCGAGAACTTGCAGCCCACCTGGAACGAGTGTTACCGCGTGCTCAGGCATGGCGGGGTGATGATGGCAGGTTGGACCAACCCGATCGTATACATGTTTGATGACGAAGCGTTGGATAAGCAGGACGTGCCCCTGATCATCTGTAATAAGCTGCCCTATAATGGCAGGCTGGAAGTGGAAAAGGGCGCGGAGTTATCGCTGGACACGGGTTACCAGTTCAGCCACACGCTGGAAGCACAGATTGGCGGGCAGCTCAAGGCGGGCTTCCTGCTCAAGGATTTCTACGAGGACACCGACCCCAACGATCACCTGGGGCAATACACAAGCATTTTCGCCGCAACCCTCGCGGTGAAAATGTAAGAACGTCTTAATTGTTCCCATCTTGGGAAGTACCCCAACACCGAAGGTGCTTGTGGGTAGATCGAGCAATTAACCTACTCGCGATTGTGCCGGTCTCCTGACCGAGCACACGATCTAACCGGATGGCTTCATCCTTTTGTGCTAAGAAACATCGGAGCCCTGTCGGTCAGTTCCCGTACTCGGCGGAGACGCCGGTACGATCTAGATTATCTACCGGTATTTTCTGTCTTATCGCATCTTTTCAGGGTAGTTCTTGAGCAATTCCTGGCCAGGCATCAGGATCGCCTTTGGCTCACAAACGCTCTTGCAGAAGCAGCAGCCTACCATACACAAAAAAGGCTCTGCCACCCAGATCTTTCCATTCTCATCCCGCTCAAACACCTCACGCGCGCACAGGTCCAGGCAGGCGCCGCAGTCATTGCACAAAACATCTGAGATGGTGGGAAACCACGGGATCTGCTCCCGCGGGTAACCGCGCCAGGTGCCATAGTTGCGCGCGACGGTCGCCTTTCCCGTTCTGCGCCGCTGATAATAACGCTGGTATTCAAGAATCAAGGCGTTGGCGTAATCCTCGGTTGCTGGTTTGGGAATGAAATTGTTCTGCTTTACGCCATTCAGCAGGCGTGCTCTGATCTCCGGGTGATTGGGTGTCAAGCCCTCATCAAACAAAGCTGAAATCAATTCCTCGAGTCCAAGCAGACCAGCCGGTTGACCACCAATCTGCAGCATGCGGTAGCTGAGCGCCATTTGTTCCCGATCACTCGCCTTTTGCCAAGCAATCCGCTGCTTCCGCTTTAAGATGCGCCACCATCGCGGTCAGACCGTTGCTGCGTTGTGAGGAAATATGCCGCCAGAGACCGATTTCTTCGAAAAAACTCAGGTCGGCTTCGAGCACGTCTTTGGCAGGTTGGTGATTAAACAGTTTATAAAGCACCGCCACCATGCCCTTCACCACCAGCGAATCGCTGTCCGCTTCGAAGACCATCTTGCCATCCTGGCAGTTCACGTCGAACCAGACGCTGGACTGGCAGCCTTTCACCAGGTTCGCATCAACCTTGCTTTCAGGCTTCATCGCTGGCAAATCCATACCCATCTCGATCAGGTACTCGTACTTTTCTTCCCAGTTCCCAAGCAGGGCAAAATCATCGCTGAGGTCTTTTTCAATTTTCTGGATGCCAGTCATGTTTACCTCTTGAGCATTTTTATGGCGCGCTTGACGCCATACGCCAGTTTTTCGAGATCCGACCGGTCGTTATACAGCGCCAACGAAGCCCGCACCGTTCCGCTGATGTGCAGGGCGTCCATGATCGGTTGGGTACAGTGCTGCCCGGTTCGCACGGCAATCCCCATCGTGTCGAGCAGAACGCCCATATCGTAGTGTTGGATGCCTTTAACATTGAAGGGCAAAATGCTTGATCGATGTGCCGGAGCGCCGTAAATAACCAGGTCAGGGATCTCTGAAAGAATGCTCACGCCATATGCGAGCAGATCCTCTTCATGGCTTTGTAATTCACGCTGATCAAATTGGTTCAGGTAATCAACTGCAACACCCAACCCGATTGCGTCAGCCACGTTGGGCGTGCCGGCTTCGAATTTGAAGGGCAGGACGTTGAAAGTGACTTTTTCAGGGGTGACAGTCTCAATCATCTCGCCACCGCTCAAGAAAGGCGGCATCGCTTCCAACCATTTTTCCTTGCCGTAAAACACGCCAATCCCCATCGGTCCATACATTTTGTGGCCGGAGAAAACATAAAAATCGGCATCCAGGCTCCTCACGTCATGTTCAAGATGCTGAACAGACTGGGCAGCATCCACCAGCACGGGAACCTCGTGGGAATGGGCGATCCGGATGATCTCCCCCACCGGGTTGACTGTGCCAAGGGAGTTCGAAACGTGGTTCACCGCCACCAGGCGGGTCTTCTCGTTGAGCATGCGCTCAAAAAGCACCAGGTCAAGTTCGCCGTGTTCATCAAATGGCAGAACGCGGAAGGTTGCGCCTCGCCGCAGGCACATCTGATGCCAGGGGACGTAATTGCTGTGGTGCTCGAGTTGCGAAACGATGATCTCGTCGCCGGGGTGCACGAACTTCTCACCATAGGAGTATGCCAGGAGATTCACCGATTCGGTTGTGCCGCGTGTGAAGATCACCTCGTGGTTGTATTCCGCGTTGATGTACCGTGCCACTTTCCGCCTTGCTCCCTCGTAGGCTTCGGTCGCCAGCACCGCCAGGGAGTGGTTCCCACGGTGGATATTGGCATTGAGACGGGTGTAGTAATCCACCAAGGCGTCGATCACCACCTGCGGTTTTTGCGTGGTGGCAGCATTGTCAAGGTAGACCAGCGGATGGTCGTTGATGCTTTGCATCAAAATAGGAAAATCAGCTTTTGCGCTGAGGATGTCTTTACTCATATATGTTCCTTAAGGTGGCTTGATTCTACCATTGCCAGGGTATGAGGGGGCGGCTTGTAACGCCCGGGCATCGCGCAGGGAAAATGGCAATCAGAGCCCCGGTTGATTAAAAACCCGTAAAGATTATGTTATCGCTTGTGCACAGACGTTTTACCCTTCCGCTTTGGGATACAATTGTTAACAAGTCGAAATTGTTGGTTTTTGGGTAATGGAGGGAATATGGCAGAAAAAATCCTGGTTGTAGACGACGAAATCTCCTTACAGGAGACCGTAACCTACAATCTCAAAAAAGAAGGTTATCTCGTTGAGGTGGCGGGAGATGGCATCGCCGCGCTTGAACTTTTCAGAACATTCAAGCCCGACCTGGTCATCCTGGATGTGATGCTGCCTGGGATGGATGGCTTTGAGATTTGTCGCACGCTGCGCCAGGAATCCAACACGCCTGTGCTGATGCTGACCGCGCGTGACGATGAAATTGACCGTGTGGTCGGGCTGGAAGTCGGCGCTGATGATTACCTGCCTAAACCCTTCGGTATGCGGGAACTGATCGCGCGCGTTAAAGCGCTGCTTCGCCGCGTTCGCCTCATCCGTGAGGAAGTCGGAACTGCAGCGCAGGAGCCCAGTGAGCCTAAAACGCTTGTCTTTGGAAACCTCGAGATCGACATCAGCCGGCGTGAAGTTCGCCTGGATGGCAAGGTGCTGCCTTGTAAACCTAAGGAGTTCGAACTGCTGACCTTCATGGGTCAGCACAAAGGCAGGGTACTAACCCGGGAGCTCATTCTTGAGCGAGTGTGGGGCTGGGGTTTTGTGGGTGATTCGCGCACCGTGGATGTGCATATCCGCTGGCTGCGAGAAAAAATCGAAGCCGTCCCCGAGAATCCGCAGAGAATCATCACGGTCCGTGGGGCAGGCTACCGCTTCGAAGGGTAATTCTGCTGATGAAAATGCGCATTCACTCGCGCATTGCCTGGCCTTTCATCCTGACTCTGGTCCTGATACTGGTAGTCTGGTTGATCGTTTTGCCGTTGCTTGAGCAAAGCGCCTACCAGAAAGCTCTCACCAGCGGTGTCCCGGTGGACTTCTCGCTGGTTCGCAACTTTGCCATCCTTATTTCCCTTGTCGGTTTACTCGGTGGGTTGGGTATAAGCCTGCTTTACACCAGCCGCTACGTCGAAGACCTGAAAATGCTCACAGAAGCCGCCAAAGAGCTCGGAGAAGGTAAGTACCAGGAAATCAATTTGTCACCTATGCGAAATTCGCCACAAGAGATGCGCGAACTGAGCGAAGCTCTGCAAAAAACCGCCTATCAAATCGAAGATCAAATCACCGCACTTTCCAAAGAACGTGCCATGCTCTCAGCAGTCTTGATGCAGATGACGGATGGGGTCGTGATCGCCGATGACACTGGCAGAGTACAACTGCTCAATAAGGCGGCTGAAAGGCTCTTCTCAATCCATGAAGCTGAGGCTCTGAACCGTTCGATCGTGGAAGTGATCCGCCATCATCGCCTGGTCGAACTCTGGGAGGAAACGCGCAGCGGTCCCGCAAAAACCATTACCATGGAAATGGGTTCGCAGCATAAGTACCTCCAGGTGGTGGGTATCCCTCTTGGAGAGGAGCTGCCCGGTCGATCGATGCTGCTTTTCCAGGACCTGACTCAAACGCACCGGCTTGAAACCATCCGACGGGACTTCGTTTCGAACATCTCACATGAACTCCGAACCCCGATGGCAGGCTTGAAAGCGATCAGTGAAACGTTGCTGGATGGCGCATTGGAAGATCCGACCGTTGCCCGTAACTTTGTGCTGCGCATGGACACGGAGGTGGATAATCTCACCCAAATGGTCAACGAACTGCTCGAACTCTCGCGGATCGAATCAGGGCGGTCCAACTTTGATTTTCAACACATCGAGCCCTGCCGTCTGATCCAGAAGTCGGTTGACCGTATGGCGTTGCAGGCAGAGCGGGTTGGTCTCACCCTCAGCCATGATTGTCCGGTTGACCTGCCGCTGGTCTTTGCGGATCCCGATCGCATCACCCAGGTTTTTATCAACCTAATCCATAATGCTATCAAATTCACCCCCAACGGCGGAAGGATCCACGTCAGCGCTTTTCAGGACGGGCAGATGGTGGTCTTCAAAGTCAGTGATAACGGTGTTGGCATTGCGTCAAAAGATATAACCCGCATCTTTGAACGCTTCTACAAGGCAGACCGGGCAAGATCCGGAGGGGGCACGGGGTTGGGGCTTTCCATTTGCAGGCATATCGTCGAAGCGCATGGTGGAAAAATTTGGGCCGAGAGCGTTGAAGATTCCGGTTCCGATTTTTACTTTTCGATACCTGTGGTATATCCTGGTAACCAGAATTAACCATTCCTTTACCGTCTGCCAAACAGATCTTAACTCACTCTCTGGCAGACAACCACAGGCTGATGATATAGTATATCTGGTGGAAGAACCATTGTACTAAGCGTCCCGCGGGAAGCTTATCAGATTGAGATGATATATAATCTTAAAACATCTTTAACGACTTTGGAGGCATGATGTCTCGATTTACTTTAGATCAAGAAATAAAACTTGTCCAGGATGAATTGCTCCTGCTCGGCAGCCTGGCTGAACAGGCGATCTTAAACTCGGTGAATGCCTTGCGCCGCAGGGACGTTGCTGCGGCAAAAGCGATCACCGTCGAAGATAAGAAGATCAATGATAAACATTTCGCGATTGAGAACCATATCCTGATCATTTTTGCCACGCAATCCCCGTTGGCGCGTGACCTCCGGATCCTTGCTGCCATGCTTGAGATCAATACGGAATTGGAACGCATTGGCGATTATGCCAAGGGCATCGCCAAGGTTGCTGAGCACCTGGCAAATGATGAGACACCCATTCCAATCCGGGAAATTTCAACCATGGCAGACAAAGCCACCTCCATGCTTCATCGGTCTCTGGGAGCGTTTGTTTCCGAAGACCTTGCGGCTGCCTATGCCATCCCGAAGGAAGATGAAGAAGTAGACAACCTTTATCTCGCGGTCTACCGCAAAATCGTCCAGAACATGATCAAGAATCCAGAGACGATCGACCACACCAACCAAATACTCTGGGTCATCCATAACCTTGAGAGAACTGCTGACCGGGTGACGAATATTTGCGAACGTATCGTTTTTATTGTTTCGGGTGAACTGCTTGAGCTTGATTCCTCGGATAATGAAGACCTGGACATCTAAAAAACCTTCTTTTTGAGCAAGAAGCGCGCCAACCGGCGCGGTTTTTTATATACGCAATATCGCTAAAATCTGTGGAGTACACTATAATCGGTATATCTCTCATGTGATGCTATTCTTTTATGAGTGCCAAACTTAAGAAAAGAGGAGGCATAACTCGTGTTAAGAAAAAACGATACCAAAGGAAAGCTGATTGTTGTGGAGGGAATCGACGGTTCCGGGAAATCCACACAAATTGACTTGCTTTACAAGTGGCTGCTGAGTGCCGGTTATTCCGCTTACTTCAGTGAGTGGAACAGTTCCGCGCTGGTGAAGAGCACCACCCGTGCCGCCAAAAAAGCCAAATCCTTCACCCCAACCACGTTCAGTATCCTGCACTGTGCCGATTTTGCAGATCGTTGGGAGAACAGCATCTACCCTCTGCTCAAAGCCGGGGTTATCGTGCTCGCTGATCGCTATGCCTTTACTGCTTTCGCGCGCGACGTTGCCCGGGGAGTTGATCCGGACTGGGTGCGCAACATGTATTCCTTTGCGATCATGCCCGACGCCGCGCTTTATTTCCGGGTTCCACTGGACGTTGCCGTGGAACGCATTACCGGCGCAAGAGCCAACCTGAAGTATTACGAGGCGGGCATGGACCTGGGGCTTTCCGAAAATATCAGCGAGAGCTTTAAGCTTTTCCAGGGCAAGATCCTGGATGAATATGACAAGATGGTGGATGAATTCGGTCTGACCATGATCGACGGCACCAAACCCGTGAAGGATCAGCAGAAAAATGTACGTGCCATTATCAAAAAAATCTTGGTGGGCTTTGAGGGGCTGCCTAATCCCAACAAAACGCCCATTTTAGTGACCAACATCCAGGCGGCCAAGACCAAGAAAGGAGGTTCAAAATGAACAAAGCAACCTTCTATGGAGCTGGCTTCCCTTATCGGGATTTCGGCAAACTCCCCGGAAAATTAATTGTATTAGAGGGAACAGATGGTGTTGGGCGCTCAACCCAGGTCAAGAAACTGCGCACCTGGCTTGAAGAAGAAGGCTATGCTGTTTCGGATACTGGATTAACGCGTTCTGAACTGACTTCATCGGGGCTTGAGGCTGCCAAGAGCGGGCATACGCTTGGTCCGATCACGATGAGCCTTTTCTACGCTGCCGACTTTGCCGATCGCCTCGAAAATCAGATCATTCCTGCCTTGCAAGCGGGCTTTGTGGTGCTTTCTGACCGGTACTTCTACTCGGTGGTTGCCCGCGACAGCATCCGCGGGATAAACCGTTCCTGGTCAAAAGAGTTGTATGGGATTGCCCTCAAGCCAGACCTGATCCTCTACATGAAAGCCAGCATCCCCTCGTTGGTAACGCGCCTGATCCACGGACGCGGTCTGAACTACTGGGAATCAGGGATGGATCTGCATATAGCAGATAATTTTTATGATAGTTTTATCCAGTACCAGAGCATGATCCTGGAGCAGTTCGACATCATGGCGGAAGAATATAACTTCATGACTGTGAACGCTGATCAAACTCCGAACGAAATCTTTGAGTATCTTAAACAGCCCATTCTTGAACTGCTGCACAACCGGCTGACCAAAGCCCGTAAACCAAAGTAAATCGACTAAAATACTCCAGCCTGCCTGGAGTAAGTATTTTAGGAGACGCGATGAGCAAAATCCGATCTGAAGCTGTTTGTGTCTATGGCGCAAAGATCATTAATGCCCACGTTCTGGCTATGTACGCTGAGATTGAGGGCGTTTTGGCAGCCAGGGATATTGAGTACATCCACCGCATGCGTGTTGCTTCGCGCAGGCTGCGCAGCGCGTTGGCGCTCTTTGAGGTCTGTTTTTCGGGCAAAGAATTCAAGACCTACTCACGTGATGTGCGGGAGGTCACCCGCTCACTTGGTGTGGCACGGGATTTGGACGTGCAGCTCGCTCTGCTCGAGAGCGTGATGTCCGAGTTTTCCGACCCCAAGCTGATCCCGGGTCTGCACAGGCTCGAATTGCGCCTCAAACAACAGCGGGCAGATGCTCAAAAAGAGGTCATTGCCACCATCCAAACTCTCCAGGCAGATGATACCCTGGTGAGCCTCGCCAAATGGGCAGCACCTTTCCGGGAGATGTCAGAAGGCGTCTACCTCTTCTCTCCCGCGTTATACGAGCTCGCGTTTAGCGGCATCAATGCCCGCTTAAAAGAATTGCTTGAGCATGCCGCGTATATCCAGGATGAACGCAACATTACAGAATTGCATAATATGCGCATCAGCGCCAAGCGCTTGCGCTACACCATGGAAGCTTTTGCCGACTTGTATGGAGCCAACCTGAAACCCTTTATCAATCAGACCCGGAAATTCCAGGATATGCTGGGTGACATCCACGATGCGGATGTCTGGATTGAGTTGATCCCGCGCTTTATCCAGGAGGAAAACGAGCGGATTTCCATCTACTTTGGCAACAACCGCCCTCTGAGACGCCTGTTACCCGGTTTGGAAGCTTTCCGAGCAAACCGCGCTGAAAAACGCAGGGCGGATTACCTGCAATTACTTGAGATGTGGGCGAAAGCGGAAGAAGAGCACCTGTGGGATGAACTCCTAAAGTTGATCAACGCGCCGATGGATCTCGAAGATGCACTGCGATCTCTGCAGCAAATGGAAAAGCCGCAGACGCCGCAGGAAGGAACTTCGGAGGATATCTCCTTGGAAGATTAATCCAGCCTCCGATTTACTCGTCTTTTGTCAGATTGCGTTCCATGCGCTGTAATAGCAGGAAATTGATGATCGCCACGAGGACCATCAGCGCTAGCAAAATTATGTAGCCAATTCTCCAGTTTTCCTGTCCCACTATCATGGTGTACTCCGACATGCCACCAATACCGGAGATGAGCGTGAGCGGCATGAAAATGCTGCTGATCAGGGTCAGACGCCGCATGATGGCATTTGTGCGGTTAGAGGTGGCAGCCATACGATTGCTGATCAGGGAAAGGTGAATCTCCATCAAGCTCGTCACCTGGTCCCGCGCGGTTTCAGAAATTTCATAGTAGCGCGAGAGATGGTCGTACACATCCCTGAAAAAGACCAGCGACTTCTCGGTAACAAAAGTACTGTCCTGCCGGATCAGCTTGCTGAGCACCTCGCGTTCATAGAAGACAGATTTTCGGATGGTCATCAGATCGCGCCTTGAGTCTAGTAGACGCGATAGGTCGTAATCGAGGGATTCCTTCAAGATCTCGTCCTCATCCCCATCCAGCCTGGTTTCGATCTGGTCGATTGCCTGGAATTTGCGATCGACTACTGTGTCAATCAGCAGGTGAAGCAGAAAGGATGGTCCATTTCGCACTCGCTGACTCTCTCGTTCAACCAGGCGCTCCATGCCTTGCGTAAAGGGGCGGTTTTGACTGTCGCGGTGGGTGACGCTGATGACGAAATTCTTACCCACTGCCAGGTCGAGTTCATGTGCCAATACTTCCTCGGAAGCGATCTCGAAAATGTTGAAGATCATGAATGAATAATTTGGAAACAGGTCAAGCTTGGGCAGCTGTTCTTCGTTGAGGCAGTCCTCGATGCTCAACGGATGGATGTTGAGCAGGCTGATGAGGGGTTCGAGATCCTCTTTCTTTGGATCACAAAAATCCAGCCATATATACCCTCCATCTTGTGCAGCTTTCATTGCGTCATGGATAGAGGAGACATGCGAAAGCTCTCCGACCGGATTGATGAAGAAAAAGCGCGAATAAGGCTCTTTGGATGGGATGGGTTGTTGCAGGAATTCAATCATTTTGATCCTTTATCCTGGGTTTGTGAGCGAAAATTTTGACAATCGGAAACAGGGGGTTCCAGTTCAGTAATCGTACAATGTACCAGATCGAAGCTTTTCGTTGGGATTGAATTGCTTTACGCTTCTGCCATATATCAGGGAGCCTTTTGAAAGCGTCTTTCTTAGCACGACGTAAAATATTACCTTCATCCATAAACACTGAGGCAAGTAGATAAAACAGGTTAATTGTGACATGCAGTGGTAACAAGAGCCAAAAAAGCCAGCCAGGCATGTTCTTAAAAAAAGCCCAAATCAGATTCCGTTGTCCGTAGTAGATTCCAAAGCCGCTTTGAGTCTTGGTGCTACCAGAACCAACATGATGAACAACTGCGTTGGGTAAATAGAGGCATCGCCAACCTGCGAGTTGGATTCGAAAATCCAAGTCGATGTCTTCCATATAGGCAAAAAAGTCCTCGTCAAAACCACCTACCGTGTCAAAAGCCAATTTCGGATAAGCACATGCGGCAGCACATGCACTAAGCACCAGTCGCCGAGTTTTGTACGCTTTGTTCAATGGTTGACCGTAGTTCCTGCGCAAAACCAGTCCACTACAGTGCACTTCATTCCATTCGCCATCAAGATATCCAGGCTGGTCAGCCATTTTTAGGCGGGAAGCAAAAAAGTGATTTGGATGGAGAAGTGCTTGAGTATGAAGAACTTCGAGCCAATCCTGTTCGGGGAAAGCATCACTATTTAAGAGCACGAGGTACTCCCCCACAGCCGATCTGGCAGCCAGGTTGTTGCCGCCAGCAAACCCGAGGTTTGTCTCAGAGTGCAGTTGCGTAATGCGAAGATCTTGAAATCCAGCCATAATCACTGTATCCGGCGGTTGGCTGGCGCCGTTGTCGAGCAGGATCACTTCAAAATCCTGAAAAGTCTGTGTCTCCAGAGACTGCAAACAACGCTGCAGGTATTGGTCGCTCTGCCAGAACAGGATCAGAATTGAGAAAAATGGTTTGCTCATGTTCACTTGCGCTTATCAAGTTTATTATAGTTTACGCGGGCAATATGCAAGGGTTTGAAAAGTAGCATGAAGGTCTTGTATAATTCCGTTCACACCACCAACAGGACAAACTCATGTCAAAGAAACCTGAATCTGTAAAAATTAAAACCAACACCTCAACCGGCAAGCCGTTGCGTAAGGTTGTATCAAGAAAGAATCCAACAACACCAGTCTGGGCTATAGTCCTGATCATGATAGCAGTGTTTGTTGTGAGTTACCTGGCACTAAAGGACCAGGACCAGCAAGAACCTGTCGTGAGCAGTTTGCCAGCAGAGGTCAGCGTTGACGAGGCGGCAAAATTTGATCAGAAGGATTGGTTCTTCCTTGACGTGCGTGAACCAAGTGAATGGGAAGAATCCCATATCCCCTATGCCACCCTCATCCCATTGGGGGAGCTCACAGCCCGCCTGTCTGAAATCCCAAAGGAAAAGAATATCGTCGTTGTCTGCCGCTCGGGCAATCGCAGTGCCGTCGGACGTGATCTGCTCCTTAATTCTGGTTACGCCAATGTAACCAGCATGGCTGGCGGCATAAGAGACTGGCAATCCAAGGGATACCCGGTGGTCACTGGACCATAACCCAAAATCGGCTAAGCAGTTGCAAACTTCAGCTATTTAGCTCGAGCTGTCTTAGAATTTAGACCGAAAATTTTCCAGTCAGAGAACATTTCTTATTGTTTATATCTGTCTACATGTAAGAAACCTATAGTTCACGACTGCCAGCAGCGAACTGGCACAGCGGCGGACTGGCTGACATCGCCAATCTTGTCCTATGGTAAGATTAAAAGCTATCTGATTGATAAAAAGGTGATGTAATTGACAAGTACTTCTAAACCTGTCTACGACTCAGCAAGCTACCGGGTATCCGCGATTTCCGAATTGAAAGAATTGGGAAAATACCGCTATCTGCTCGGGCAATTGATTCGCCGGGATATCCTCACGCGTTACAAACGCTCAGTTCTTGGCGTTGCCTGGACAATGCTGAACCCATTGGGCACCATGCTCATTCTAACCGTTGTCTTCTCCAACTTTTTCAAGTCAGCAATACCGCACTATCCAGTCTATATTCTAAGCGGATTGTTGGCGTGGAACTTTTTCGCACAGGGTACCAATGCTGCCATCAGTGGATTGGTTTGGGGCGGCAGCCTGCTCAAGCGTATCTACATCCCCAGCAGCGTCTTTGGTGTCTCAGCTATCGGTACCGCTTTGGTTAACTTGGTTCTCTCAGTATTTCCTCTGGTGGTCGTGATGTTGATTACCGGAGCGCCATTTTACTGGTCAATGCTCTTTTTGCCGGTTTCGATCCTGCTCCTGACTGCTTTTACGCTTGGCTTTGGGCTCTTCATCTCATCGCTGGCTGTGTTTTTCCCTGATGTCGCGGAAATGTACCAGGTCTTGCTGACAGCCTGGATGTACCTGACCCCCATCATATATCCTGAAAGTCTAATTTCTCCTGCTGCGCTGCCTTACTTTAAAATCAATCCCATGTATTGGATGGTCAAGATGTTTCGGGTGTCGATTATTGAAGGACGATTGCCGCTATGGCAGGAGTTTTGGCCAGCTCTTGCCTGGTCAGCAGGCATGTTGATAATAGGCTGGATCTACTTCACGTCAAAGACGGAGGAATATGCTTACCGTGTCTGATATGAATGTTGAAAAAAGACGAATTGTTACTGTCGATCCGATCATACAGTTGGAAAATGTTTCCGTAAGTTATCGTTTACCTTCAGAACGAATCGGCACCTTCAAAGAGTATGCCATTCGCAAGTTGCAACGCAAGATCCGAATCGAAAATTTTTGGGCGCTGACTGACGTTAGCTTGCAGGTCAACCGCGGTGAGGTTTTTGGGCTGATTGGCAACAACGGTGCTGGAAAAAGTACCATGTTGAAGGTGATCTCCAAAGTATTAAAGCCAACCAAAGGCAGGGTGGTCGTTTATGGCAAGATTGCCCCGTTGCTCGAGCTTGGCGCGGGCTTTCATCCTGAATTGTCAGGACGAGAAAACGTATTCCTGAACGGTGCTCTTCTTGGATATAGCCGCTCAGAAATGGAATCGGTTTTTGATGAGATTGTTGCTTTTTCAGAATTGGAGCAATTCATTAACTCGCCTGTCCGTACTTACTCGTCAGGAATGCACGCGAGGTTGGGTTTTGCTGTGGCAACAGCTCACATGCCCGAGATCCTGATCCTGGATGAGATCCTGAGCGTGGGGGACGAAGCTTTCCAGCGTAAATGCAACCATCGCATGAAGAATTTCCAACAAGCTGGTGCGACAGTGTTGATGGTCTCACATGCACTGGACACGCTGGAAGGGATGTGTGATCGCATTGCCTGGATTGATCATGGCAAAATTCAAAAATTCGGTTTGCCACAGGAAGTTGTCGCGGCTTATCGGGGAGAGAACTTGTGATGGAATACATCCGCACAGCCATCCCGGACGTCGTTTTGATCAAACCCAATGTTTTTGGCGATCATCGCGGTTTCTTCCTGGAAACCTTCCGCCAGGCTGAGTTTGATGCCTTTTGCGGGCATCACGATTTTGTGCAGGATAATCACTCCGGTTCCAGGCAGGGTATCCTGCGCGGGCTGCACTATCAGCTCCACCAAACGCAGGGAAAGCTGGTGCGGGCAGCCGTGGGCGAGGTTTTCGACGTCGCAGTGGATATCCGCAAAGGCTCTCCGACTTTTGGAAAATGGGTTGGGGCAATCCTGACCGCCGAAAACCGCCATCAGCTCTGGGTTCCCCCGGGTTTTGCGCATGGTTATTACGTGTTGAGTGAATGGGCGGAATTTCTCTACAAAGCTACTGACTACTACGCCCCGGAATGGGAGCGAAGCATTCTTTGGAATGACCCGGCGATCGGGATTGATTGGCCTTTAGTGAATGGCACCCTGCCCACCCTTTCGAACAAAGATGCTGCTGCACCAATATTGGCTGAGGCGGATGTCTTTTCGGTTGGCTGGTCTGTTGATAACACTATCGAGGAGTGAACATGAAAAAATTGCTGGTCACCGGAGGGGCAGGCTTTATCGGCTCAAACTTCATTCACTACTTGCTGCAGCGAGACCCGGACGTCAAAATCGTCAACCTCGACGCTCTCACTTACGCCGGCAGCCTGGAGAACCTCAAAAACCTACCTCACCCCGAAAGACATCTCTTTGTTGAAGGCAACATCACCGACCGCGCCTTGCTGGATCAGCTTTTCAGCGAGCACAAGATCGATACAGTGGTCAACTTCGCAGCAGAATCGCACGTCGATCGCTCCATCCTCAACCCCGGTGTCTTCGTGGAAACCAACGTCGTCGGCACATACACCCTGCTCGAAGCCGCCCGTCGTGCCTGGCTGGTGGACAGAATTGTTCCCGTTGAGCAAACCCGTTTTCACCACGTCTCGACCGATGAGGTCTTTGGCACGCTCACGCGCGAAGAGCCGCCTTTTGAAGAAGATACTCCTTACTCACCCCGTTCTCCCTATGCTGCTGCAAAAGCTTCCAGCGATCACTTTGTGCGCGCTTATAACATCACTTTCGGCTTGCCCATCACTATCAGCAACTGCTCCAACAATTATGGACCCCGCCAGTTCCCTGAGAAACTGATCCCTCTGATGATCTTGAACGCTCTCAACGGCAGACCGCTGCCGGTTTACGGCGACGGCATGCAGATCCGCGACTGGCTCTATGTGGATGATCACTGCGAGGCAATCCTGCGCATCGTCAAGAACGGTCAGGTCGGCGAGACATACTGTGTCGGCGGCGATAACCAGCCCCCCAATATCGAGATCGTCAACACCATTTGCGACATCCTTGACGAACTACAGCCCAATTCAGCGTATGCTCCGCATAACCAACTCATCACTTACGTGGCTGACCGACCCGGTCACGACCGCCGCTATGACATCAACATCGCCAGGATTGAGCATGATTTGGGTTGGAAGCCCAGCCACGACTTGCGCCAGGGCTTGGTGGACACGGTAAAATGGTATTTGGATAATCCCGCATGGGTCGAAGCAATCACAAAACAGTCCGATTACGATAACTGGCTCCAGAAGAACTATTCTGGCAGGAAAGGATAAACATGAAAGGTATCATCCTCGCAGGCGGCAAAGGCACCAGGCTCTACCCGCTCACCATGGCAATCAGCAAGCAATTACTGCCGGTCTATGACAAACCCATGATCTACTACCCGCTTTCCATGCTCATGCTGGCGGGCATTCGGGATGTTTTGGTCATCACGACTCCCGAAGATAACGATCAATATCGCCGTTTGTTGGGCAATGGCAGCCGGCTGGGTATGAACTTCCAATATGCCACCCAGGCAGTACCGCGTGGATTGGCAGATGCTTTCATCGTCGGAAAAGAGTTCATTGGTGACGATAAGGTCTGCCTGATTTTGGGCGACAATATCTTCTTTGGGCACGGGCTGCCGCAGGTTTTGCGCAGTGCCGCGGAGCAGGAAAACGGCGCGGTTGTGTTTGCTTACCCGGTCAAGGATCCCGAGCGTTACGGCGTGGTGGAATTTGACGAGAACGGCAGAGCCATCAGCCTGGAGGAGAAACCCCTCAAACCGCGTTCCAACTATGCGGTACCAGGCATTTACTTCTACGATAATCGCGTGGTGCGTTATGCCGACGAGCTCAAACCCTCCCCGCGGGGCGAGATTGAGATCACGGATATCAACAAGCGCTACCTTGGCGATGGTGAACTCTCTGTTAAGGTCCTGGGGCGGGGTGTCGCCTGGCTGGATGCCGGCACGCACGAAAGCTTGCTTCAAGCTTCGATGTTTGTACAGGCAGTGGAAGACCGGCAGGGCATGATGATCTCCTGCGTGGAGGAGATCGCCTATCGAATGGGATATATCGACGAACAGACCCTTCGTAAGGACGCAGAAGAACTGTCGAGCAATGGGTACGGACAGTACTTACTGCAATTTTTAGATGGAATGTATAAATGAAAAAGATCCTGCAAATTGGTACAAACGGTCAGGTAGGGTGGGAGTTGCTGCGTACCTGCGCGCCGCTTGGTGATATCGTTGCTTTGGACTACCCTGATGTAGATCTTTCCAACAGCGCCGGTCTGCGAGAGCTTGTAAGACGAGTCAGACCCGACATTATCATCAATGCGGCTGCATATACCAATGTGGATAAAGCTGAAAGCGAGCCTGAGCTTGCGAGAGCAATCAACGCTACCGGTCCGGGCGTTTTGGCAGAAGAAGCTAACAAGATTGGTGCCGTGCTAGTGCACTATTCGACCGATTATGTGTTTGACGGTACCAAAGGCAGCCCCTATGTTGAAACAGATACCACCAACCCCCTGAATGTGTACGGTCAGACCAAGTTGGAAGGGGAACAATTGATTGCAGCTTCAGGTTGTGTGAATTTGGTTTTACGCACTAGCTGGGTCTATTCCATGCGCCAGGGTGGTTTTGTCACCAAGGTGTTGCAGTGGGCTCGAGAACAAGAAGTGATGCGCGTGGTGGATGACCAAATAAGCGGTCCAACTTCAGCGCGTCTACTGGCAGAAGTCACCGGTCTGATTTTGGCGAAAGCAGGAAATGATCCCTACGATTGGCTTTCTGAAAGATCCGGCGTGTATCATTGCGCCGGCGACGGAGCTTGCAGTCGTTATGAATGGGCAAAAGCGATTTTGGATATAGACTCGCATAAAGAAGAGCAGAAAGTGAGATCTCTTGAGCGGGCTAGGAGCAGTGAGTTCCCTGTCCCAGCAGACAGACCAATGGTCTCAGTGTTGGAGAATGGTAAATTGGAGCACACCTTTGGCTTTCGTCTGCCGCCGTGGCAGGAGGGTTTGCGCCTGGTAATGGAGGGATAGTAACCTTTGGGAATGCTTATGAATACAAGCGCCGACTTAACCCAACTGCAGCCAGTGAAACGGCACTCTACGGTGGTAGTTCTGCATCTTTTCTATACTGAACTGTTTGATGAATTGCGTGGTTATCTGGATCATCTACGAGGGGAGTTTGACCTTTACCTTTCTCTTCCCGAAAGCCAGGCGGAATTTGAACATCATATCAGACAGTTCTATCCTGAAGCTACCATCTTCCTGGTGCCCAATCGCGGGCGCGACCTGGCTCCATTTGTGGAACTGCTCAAGCTTATCCTCCCGCTTGATTATGAGACTCTTCTCAAAATTCATACTAAGAAAACGCTCCATCGCGAAGATGGAACCACCTGGCGTAAAGATGTTTTCGAGAAACTTCTGGGATCAACCGAGCAAGTTACAAGCATTCAAAAAACATTTGCTTCTGATACAGCGCTAGCTATGATTGGACCCCAAAATCATGTACTCGACACTCGATTTTACATGGGTAAGAACGCTGAAAAAGTTCAGAACCTGTTCTATCAGTGTGGTTATGCCCAGGGTCTGCCAAAATCTTTCTTCTTTGTGGCTTCAACAATGTTCTGGGCAAGGCCAGAAAATTTCAAACCTCTGTTAAAAGCGAGTCTCTCATTTGATGATTTCGATTATGAGCCTTTACCGGCAGACGGAAGTCTGGCTCATGCTCTGGAGCGTTTTTTTGGATTACTCGTTGAAGTACAAGGCAAAAAACTTCAATCAATTGATGTTGAGGGTAGGTTAACTCAACCAGATCCTCACGAAATCTACCCTTTTGCCACCCCACCAGCCCACCTGAGACTTAGAACAATAAAATCAGTTGTTTTCTATCGGGCTTATGAAGAGGCTTACGCCATTGAATACTTGCGGGTGTCTGCTCCGTTTAAAGCGGCTGGAATAGAGATAATTGATGGCGCGAACGATCCAAGTTTAGCAGATCAAGCTGACGCGGTAATATTCCAACGTGAATTCCCAAAAAACGTTCCTCTCTACGATCAAATTATCTCCAATGCTCGATCAGCAGGCAAGTTCGTGCTATATGAGATTGACGATCTGCTTTTCGACTTGCCGGAAAGCCACCCAGAACGTACCCAAGAACTATACAACGCAGCCTTGATGCCTATGATGGCTGCGATGATTGACGCAGACATTGTGCTCGTTCCAACAGACGAATTGCGAACGGTCGTTGAAAGTTACAATCCCAATGTAGTCGTTTTGCCAAATTACTTGGATGATAGTATCTGGCAAATTAAGGAAACCAAGCAGAAACAGCCGGGAGAACTGCTGACTATCGGCTATATGGGCAGTAACTCGCACTCACCTGACTTGGCGATGATTGAGTCTGTGTTGAGAAAATTGCTTTCCAAGTATGAAAACAAGATCAGGCTTGAGGTATGGGGCACTCCACTTCCTGATGGATTGCGGGAATTAAAGGATGTCTTCTGGCATCCTGCTCCCACAAACGTTTATACCAATTTTGTGAAATATTTCCAGACTCTGAATTTCGATCTAGTGATCGCTCCGTTAGCTGACAATCTTTTTAATCGTTGCAAGAGCGCGTTAAAATTCCTCGAATACAGTGCCATTGGAGCTCCTGGTGTCTACAGTAGAATTTCTCCTTATGAAGCAGTGATCATTGATGGGGTAAATGGCTATCTCGCTTCTACTGAAGAGGAGTGGCTTTCTAAACTCACGATACTCTTAGAAAATCCAGACCAGCGTCTAAACATAGCGCGAGCTGCTCAGCAGACTATACGTGAGAAATGGCTTCTCTCTTCCAATATCCGCTCATGGCATGATATTTTCAACAGGCTAAACCGGGAGATCTCTCTGGAAGACCCAAAAAAGCCCATGCGAGCGCATATAGCAAACACAATCAACCGACAGCTTTTCAATGATCGGAAAAATGAGTCTGCAAGGCATCGGAATCTTGAAAATGAATTATCTCTACTTACCCAATCCCTCACTCAGCAATTGCACCAAAAAGATGTGGACTTTACTGCTCTTTCTGTTAAGCAAGAAGAAGAGTTCAACGAAAGATATAAGCAAATTGAACAGCAGGTCCAATCCCTCACTCAACAGCAGGACCTTGTAATAAAGACCCTCGAAGAAAGCGGTGATCGCGTCAGGCAACTGATAAACACTAACGAGGATTTGAATGCTCAGCTGCAATACTGGTCCAGTCAGGCATCTTTTTTACATAATGAAAAACAAACACTCACTAACAATATTCAGGAACGTGACCGTACATTAAACGATATCTATAACAGTCGAGCCTGGAAGATGCTAACTGGTTACCGCGAGAGACGTGCTAAGCTGTCCAGAGAAACCGTGAAACTGCGCACAGGTGCTGGTGTAATTAAGCGCATTATTCCCGGGATTATTAGTAGCCAGAAAGCTCAACTGAAAGATTCAGGCTTATTTAACATTGAATACTACTTGCGCCTAAACCCGGATGTGCTTAATGCAGGTGTAGATCCCATATTACATTATCTGCGATTCGGTGGCGTAGAGGGGCGTGATCCTTCGCCAGATTTTGATAGCAGTTGGTATTTGGACACAAACCCTGACGTGAAAATTGCAGGTGTAAATCCATTGCTACACTATCTAACCCATGGTAAGAAAGAAGGTCGTCAGATCTGTGCAGTCGGAGAAAATTCTAAGCTGGCGGACAATCTGAATCTTCCTGTGAAAAATCTCGAATTCACTGAAAAATTGGTGCCTGCTTATGTGAGACTGGCTCCTCAACTGCTGACCTTTTTAAAGGATAATTTAAAACAGACCTATGAATTGTCCATAAGTCATGATGATTATCTGAGTATAACTGGTGGCTCTCAGGTTTACATTGCTGATGAACAACGGCAAGCTAATCAGGCAGCGTTTAGCTACCTGCATGTTTACCCGTTTAGAAAGGGTAAAACACTAGTCCCTGATGAAGCGATGCTTTATCTGGGGATTAACTTGGACGGTAAACATATAGCTGATACCGAAGCCGATGAGCTAATTAATGCCTTGACTAATTTGGAAGGAAAGATGCTGGAGCAGGTGACTATTCATCATTCTATGGGGTTAAATGCTAAATTCCTAAAGGATGCCTTACGTCTGAGCAAAAAGAGTGTCTTCTGGCTGCATGATTACTTTTCGCTTTGCCCTTCCTATAATTTACTACGTAACGATGTTGAGTATTGCGGTGCACCTGATATTAATAGTAACGCCTGTCGGTTATGCAGTTATGGGAATGCAAGGTTACTGCAGACACCAACCTTTTATCAACTATTCAATGAGAATAATCTGGAAGTAGCCTCCCCGAGTCGATTTACCTATGAACTCTGGCAATCCCGGTTTCCAGTCCTTGCGCCAGTAAAGGTGATTCCACCAGCAATCTTGAGATGGAAGAAAAATTTCCCAACCCGCTATAAGGGCGGGGTTTTAAGGGTAGGTTTTTTAGGCTACCCTCTGGATTTCAAAGGCTGGTCAACCTGGCTGAATTTAGTCAATAATTTCACTGGCAATAACTACTACAAATTTTTCCACTTCTCAACCCAACAAGGTGAGAAGGGCAACTACAATCGCATTGAAACACGCGTGACTAAAGAAAACCGTTTGGCAATGGTCGAAAGTTTACGGTGGAATCAGATTGACGCAGTAGTTCTGTGGTCGACTGTTGCTGAGACTTTCTCATTCACCATGCATGAAGCTCTTGCAGCCGGATGTTTTATTCTGACTAATCCAAAGAGTGGCAATATCCAAGACTACGTTAACCGCAATCCGGAGCGCGGACTAGTGCTTGAAAACGAAGAAGCGCTGATTGAGCTATTTGAAACCGGAATGATTGTGAAGAAAGTTGAAGAATACCAGAAGAATGGAAGACCAGAGGCTGACCTGATTTTTGGCACCCTTGAGGAGATCGAAGCATGATCGTTTATACCAGTATCACGCTAAATTATTTGCCGAAAGCAAAAATTCTAGCTAAGACTCTCAAACAATTCCATCCTAATTGGGAGTTTCACCTTCTCATCAGCGATAAAATCCCGTCAGACAAGACCGCCATCTATGAAGTCGAACTTAACCAGCCACACTTTGATAAGGTCATTTGGGCAGAAGAATTACCCGTTGAGAATATCAAAAGCTGGATTTTCAAACATACGGTAGTCGAAATCTGCACCGCGGTAAAAGGGCCCTACCTTAAATACCTGGCTGACCAAGGACATCAAAAAATCATGTATATCGACCCTGATATCGCGATTTTCAATTCTCTCAGTCCATTAGAGGGCTTCCTGGATGAATTTGGAATACTGCTGGCGCCCCATTTACTTGACTATACCGATAATCCCCAGTCCATCCAGGATAACGAAATCATGGGAACTATGCGGCATGGAACCTTCAACTTGGGTTTTATTGCAGTTAACAGCGCTCAAAGAGATGGACGCCGGTTTATTGATTGGTGGACGGCGCGTCTGTTGAATTATTGCTATGCTGATTATGAACGCGGACTGTTTACCGACCAAAAATGGGTCGATTTAGCGCCTTCTTTCTTCGAAAACCTGATGATAATTCATGACCCCGGTTATGATGTCGCCTCCTGGAACCTGGATTGCCGGCAATTGGGATTCACCGAAGACGGCATGCTGATGGTGAACCAACAGTATCCTCTGCGTTTCTATCACTTCACTGGTTATGATTCTGGCGCCGGCATGAATGTTATTGCGTCTCTTACATCTGAAGGCGCTAACCCGATTGCAAACGAACTGTGGGACTGGTATATTCGCCAGCTTGATCTCAACGGGCATAAGCAATTCGGTAAGGAGCGTAGTTTCTACGATACATTCGATGACGGCACAAAAATTGAGACAGAAATGCGTCTCCTCTACCGGCAATCCCCAGACTTGCAGCGTATTTTCCCAAATCCGTTCGATACCAATAACGGGAAGGGTGGTTACCTGACCTGGTGGCGCAAAGATCGCCCCAAATCCAAAGAAAAGCCCACACCTCATATCGTCCAACCTCCGGTCGAACAGGTTAGCAATCTGGAAAAATTACAGGCTCAGGTTTATCAGGAAATGCTTCACAACGAACGAAACGACAGGGATGAGGAATATGTTCCCTTGCTTAATCAATCATTGAATTCGGCTGAGGCTTTGGTGAAATTGGTTGCTTTCTATCTTCCTCAGTTCCATCCCTTCCCGGAGAATGACGAGTGGTGGGGTAAAGGCTTCACCGAATGGGCGAATGTAACCAGAGCAGTACCTCAATTCCCGGGTCATTATCAACCTCATCTACCTGGAGAATTGGGCTTTTACGACCTGCGCTTAGAAGACGTCCATTTTAGACAAATCGAGCTTGCAAAGCAATACGGATTGTACGGATTTGCCTATTACCATTATTGGTTTGGCGGTAAACGCCTGCTGGAGATGCCAGTGGATCGCTTCCTGGCTAATAAGAAGATGGATTTTCCGTTCATGCTTGTTTGGGCAAACGAAAACTGGACCCGTCGCTGGGATGGGCTTGAGAATGATATCCTGATTGCCCAGGAACACACCCCGGAATCAGACTATGCCTTTATCAAAGACTTGGAACCTTACTTGCGTGATGAACGCTATATCCGTATCGGAGATAGGCCAATCATTGCTGTTTATCGAGCAGATATCCTGCCAGAACCAAAAGCTACCGCGGAACGCTGGCGGGAGTACTGCCTGAAAAATGGTTTGGGCAACCCTTATTTGGTTGCTGCGCAAACATTTGGCCTGGATGACCCTCGTACGGTCGGATTTGACGCTGCCATGCAATTTCCACCCCATAATGAATGGCATGCAGCTGATTTGATGATACAGAAAACGACTGATCTAGCCAATCCAGACTACTCCTCTTACATTTTTAGCTATCCAAAGATGGTAGATCATCAAGAAAAGCAAACCAACCCCCCATCATTTCCTCTGTATAAGACCGTATTCCCCAGTTGGGATAGCGAGCCGCGCAAACCAGGGAGAGGCACAATCTATGCGGGGGCAAAACCCAGCTTATATAAGCGCTGGCTTCAAGCTGCTTGTCACTGGACCATTAAAAACCATCCTGAAGGCGAGCGACTGGTCTTTATCAATGCTTGGAATGAGTGGGCGGAAGGCACTCATCTTGAACCAGATCGTCGCTTTGGTTATGCTAATTTGCAGGCAACAATGGAAGTTTTGCGCAATCTACAAGGTTAGGGATGGCAGATTACCGTACCACGCTCTTCATGCGACGCGTTAAAAAAGCGCTCAGAGTCTTGCAGGAAAAAGGTCTGCATGAGTTTATATCCCGCATGCAGAGCTTCATACAGCGCCGTGGACAGATCAATTTTGCCACACAGCCAAAACAACTCCTGATGTATGACACCTCACCTGTGCGCTTCAAGGGCAAAAAAATAGACCCGCATGCTCTTAACGCGGCTTTACAATTGCTGAAAAAAAAACTTCTTGTCCTGGCGCTCTCTCAGGATGATTATCTGTCAGTTGTTGGAGGTGTGCAACTAAAATTAGCAGACCAGCAGCGCGAATTGAACGAGCAGGGAATGGCTTTTATGCACCTTTCCCCTTACTTGGTTCGCAGCACACTGGACTTCAGCGACCAATCTGGTGTAATGCGGGTAAATCTAGATGATCAATTTGTAGGTTTTGTGGATGATGAAACCTTACTTGTAGTCCTTTCCGGTCTGGCTCAGGATGGTTCTCTACAAGCCGTACATATCCACCATCTGATGGGTTGGAAACCGGGCTATGTGGCGCAATTGCTCTCGGTAGCAGGAGACGTGCCACTGAATTACTGGTTGCACGACTTCTTTTCGATTTGCCCTAACTATCCGCTTCTGAGAAATGACAAGGAATATTGCCACGCCCCGGACCCGATGAGCAACGCTTGCCAATTGTGCATATATGGCAGCATTCGGCCAATGCATTACCGGGCGTTCACTGACCTGTTTCAGCGGTTTCCGATCCAGGTTATGGCACCTTCTGAATTTGCGCTTGATCTCTGGCGTGAAAAATTTCCAGTGAATACCAATAAGGGACAAGTTGTTCCGAATGCCAGCTTGGAATGGGGCGAACGATTGACCGGGTCTGCTAAGGACGAGCCGCTAAGGGTAGCTTTTGTAGGCTTTCCAGTTCTGCACAAGGGGTGGCAAACCTGGTTGAACCTGACAAATCAATTTGGAAAAGATCCGCGTTATAAATTTTTCCACTTCTCTGCTGACTGGCAGCCTTCTCCCAACTTTGAAAAAGTGTCAGTTGAAGTTACTAAACAAAACCGATCCGCAATGACAGATGCCTTGCGTGAAAACAGGATTGACATAGCCTTTCTTTGGTCTATCTGCCCGGAAACGTTCTCATTCACGTTGTTCGAGTCCCTGGCAGCAGGATGCTATATAATCACGAATCCCGCCAGCGGGAACATACAAGCTTACATCAAGGATCATCCGGAATCCGGGATGATTATTGGCAATGAGGATACTTTACTGGAATTGTTTGGAAGTAGTAGATTGATAGCTACGGTGGAAAAATATAGAAATGATGACAGAAAATTAGCAAAAATAGTCATCAAACAGGCAGTTTGATGTAAATCATTAATAACCCAGGTATATTACATTGCCTTATAATGGTTAATCAATTGAATAGTGAGCTCATACAACCCACACAAGAAAAAGGGAGACGAAATGAAGGCGGAGTTTAGAGGTGAGACTTTTTTTTTTGCCAAGAGGAATGAAATCGACCTTTCTGATTATTATTTCTCTGATCATTTTCTTATCGGGCAATAGTAATTATGTACAAGCCCATCAAGTGGATTATGATCAGTCTGTTCTTAAAGAAGTTACCGTTGATACTGCCAATGTGTTTCTATTAGTTAAGGGGTATTCAAAAGATTATCAGACGCAAACACTCAATTACTTCGTCTTCCTACCGTTAATTAGAAACGGTAATCCACCGCCTTCAAATTTTAACAAAAATGCTCCAGCTAATGGTTCAACAGGAGCCAGCCTCTCGCCCGTTCTTAGCTGGAATATCAGTGCGAACGCAACTGAATATGAATACTGCTACGACACTACCAATGACGGCAGTTGTAACAACTGGATCTCAACAGGAACCAATAACTACGTAGGTTTATGGGCTCTACAACCGGCGACCACCTACTTCTGGCAGGTCAGAGCGTGGAATGGCACATACGGCCCGACCTATGCCAATGGCAGCCCAACGGCCTACTGGTCCTTCACAACCGTGATCATGGTTCCAGGTGCCTTCAACAAGAATGCTCCAGCCAATGGTTCAACAGGAGTCAGCCTCTCGCCCGTTCTTAGCTGGAACCTCAGCGCCAACGCCACTAAGTACGAATACTGTTACGACACTACAAACGATAGCAGCTGCAGCAATTGGATTTCTACTGGAACAAACAACTCGGCAGGCTTATCTGGTTTACAACCCGGAACGGCATATTATTGGCATGTCAGGGCATGGAATGGGACTTATGGCCCCACCTACGCCAACGGTAGCGCTTCTGCTTACTGGTCCTTCACAACCGTAATTATGGTGCCCGGAGCTTTCAACAAATATGCCCCAGCCAATGGTTCAACAGGAGCCAGCCTCACACCTGTTCTGAGCTGGAACACCAGCGCCAATGCCACTAAGTACGAATACTGCTACGACACCAGCAATGATGGCAGCTGCAGCAATTGGATTTCTACAGGAACGAACAACTGGGCAGGTTTATCTGGTTTACAACCAGCGACTACCTACTACTGGCAGGTCAGAGCTTGGAATGGCACGTATGGCCCAACTTATGCCAACGGCAGCCCAACAGCCTACTGGTCCTTCACGACAGTGGTCATGGTACCGGGCGCGTTCAATAAACTGTCTCCTGAGAGTGGATATGACGGAACTACCATGTCGCCCGTTCTAGGCTGGGAAACAAGTGTAAATGCCACCAAATATGAATACTGTTACGACACAACTAATGATAGCAACTGCAGTAACTGGATCTCAACTGGAACTAATACCTACGTGGGCTTATCTGGGCTGCAGCCGGGAACCACCTACTATTGGCAGGTCAGGTCCTGGAACGGTATTTACGGTCCCACTTATGCCAACGGCAACATTACGTCCTTGTGGTTATTCGAAACGTTAGGTCCAGGGGTTCACATCTTGGAGAGTTGTTCGATGTATGCGACGAATAACACCTATATTCACCTGGTTTGTGAAGTATATAATAATACCTCCTCTAACATAGAGAACGTAAAATTGTACATAGACATCTATAACTCACTTGGGGAGTTGATCGACACCGATTACGCGTATACCTTATTAGATATTATTCACATTCAGGAAAAAGCATGTATCGATTTGCCATTTGCCAGGCCAGCTGATCCAAATTTTTATATTGATCTAGGAGACCTGAGTTACCGTGATACCGCCGGATCAAGACCTAATCTATCACTCTCTAATGACTCTGGAAACGCAGGTGGTTCTTTGTATACAGTCTTAGGGATATTGACGAATAACGGGCTTGTTCCAGTATATTCAGTAAAAGCAGTCGACAGTTTATATCTTCGTAGCGGGGAAATCATTGGTTGTGATTACAGTTATATTAATAGAGATCCTCATGATCTCTTCCCGGGTCAATCGAGTTCTTTTGAAATCACCACTTCACTACCGGATCCAGATTCAATCACTAGATACTCTGTTCAGTACGACGCCGAGTTCTCAGGAGAAGCAAACGAACCTGTAGGGATTGGTAATTATCATGTTATCAGCAACTCCAAAACTTACCATTTGACGGATCTTTTATTATTGACTGTTGAGGTTGAAAATTCAGACAGCGGGAGATTGCTTGGAGAGTGATGCTTTATTGAATAGAGATCCATGACAGTTTTGACCTATAGTTTGACTCATTTTTTCCTTCCGAAATTTACTTGATTAACCTCAAATTATATGATTAGTTGGTGTCAGGGCTGCTTAGTTAATGTGGCGTAAATATTCTCAATTCTTTTATGTTTTGGTGCTCGGAAAAATCTCAAGTATCAGTAAAAAAGTGGTAAAATCTTATTCAAAGGGGCGATCGCCCAATTTGGTCATTTAATGACATCGAAATAGGAGAGGTAAACGATGAGGGTTCAAAAGGCGTTTAATGTTCTACTCATAATTGTGATGTTACTAGCCAGTTTTTCTGCCAGTCAGGGTTCCGCCAGCGCAAAAAGCACGGACGAAGAGAGCCTTGATCTGATGGAAACATTTAATGTATTAGCCAATATGGGGGCTGAATCACTTGGTCTGACCCAGATAGAAGGCGATCTGGGGATAGCCACCGAAGGCGCGGAAGTTGTTGGTGACTGGGAGGTGGGAGGAGAGATACACCTGGGACCTGACAGCCTGGCAAAGGCGGCTTTGGATGAGGCCAGTACTTATTATGACCTCTTATCGGAAAAAGCATGCGATACAACAGTGGTTGGCGAAGATGAAACGCTGACCACTATTGTTTTAACTCCCGGCGTTACCTGCTTTGAGGGAGATACTGTTTTTCCTGAAGAGATATATGTAGAAGCCGGAGTGGATGGTGGTGCCGAGTACTTGGTTCGTGTCAAGGGAAGTGCTGAATTCCCGCCAAATAGCATAGTTACGTTGGCAGACCCCAATCAGGTTGACGCCATCACCTGGCAGATTGAAGGCGCTGTGACCATAGGTGAGCAAAGTCAACTGATGGGCACAGTACTGAGCAAGGCTGACATTCGGTTGGGGGCAAGAGCGGAAGTTGTTGGTCGGCTCATTTCCTTGGAGGGTGCGGTCTTTGCGAATGAAAACAAGGTAAGCTTTCAGGTAGAGCAGGTAATAGAGCCAACTCCTGATCCAACTGAGGAACCCACCCCTGAGCCCACGATCGAACCAACCCCTGAACCAACACCAGAACCGACAGAGGAACCCACCCCTGATCCAACGATCGAACCGACGCCAGAACCAACAGAGGAGCCCACCCCAGCGCCAACCGAAGAAACTACACCGGAGCATTTGATTGATGTAATTATTCCGACAAGTGGTGAAATTGTTAAGGATCATTATATAGTGGTGTTAAAGCCAGAACATGAGGTCAGGGCAAATAAGGAGGTTATCGAGTCTGCCTTGAATGCCCATGGCGGATCGATTGTTTACACATATGACTTCAAATACAATGGATATCTGGCAATCCTTTCGCCGGAAGCGCTTGCGTATGTTCGCTCCGATCCAGACGTTGAGTATGTGGAGGCCGTTTCGCTTCAAGAGGGGCAAACGCTGGATGTAGAAATCGTAAATCCTTACTTTTCTGTTAAACACGACATCCTGGATGATGGGAGCGAGACTTCTGTGGCGATGATTAATGGGCCGTCAGAACCACCTTCAGGAAGAACAGCCGTTGAAGCGGTTTTGCCCTTAGCGGGTGTAATATCTTCTTTTCCTTCTTATGATTGGGTTTTTGGTTGTTCAGCAGTTTCTGGTGCGATGATAGCAGGATATTATGATCGCAATGGTTATCCAAATATGTATACGGGTCCAACGGCTGGTGGGGTGATGCCGCTTACCGATACATCTTGGCCAACATGGTCGGACGGATACACCACCTATCCTTCAAATCCCTTGATCGCATCCAGAAATGGTTTGGATGGACGAACAATCCGAGGTTCGATCGACGATTATTGGATCCAGTATGGCAGCGACTCACCCGATCCTTACATAACAGGGGGTTGGACCCAGCATTCCTGGGGAACTGCTATCGGTGACTACATGAAAACCAGCCAATCAGCATATGGTAACACAGACGGAAGTACCCATTTTCACTATTACCTTTCAGGAGCGAAGTGGTATTGTGACGGCTTGCCCTCGGATGATGGTACACGCGGAAGGAAAGAGTTTTATGAAGCCAGAGGGTACAGCGTATCGACCTGCTATTTCCAACCCACTGACAATTTCATATCAGGTGGATTTACTCTTCAAGAATTTAAAAATGAGATCGATGCTGGTCGACCGGTTCTTGTGAATGTAACAGGCCATACCATGGTTGGTTATGGATATAACGGTTCGACCATCTACATCCGTGACACCTGGGATTCTAACCCTTCGAATGTGTATACCATGCCTTGGGGCGGTAGTTACGAGGGTATGCAGATGTGGGGAGTGAGTATCGTTAATCTTGTTCCTGCGGTCAGTAATACCCCCACACCCTTAACCCCGAGTGGATATATCTATCAAAAAAAACCAACATTCACATGGACAAAGGTCCCGAACGCAACCAGTTACAGTATACAAGTGTATGTCAGTAGCGGATTGGTTATCAGCAAAATTGTTTACCCAAGCGCTTGCGGTACAACACAATGCTCAGCTGTTATTGGACCTCTGCCATATGTTTCCCAATACTTCTGGCGGGCAAGTGCCTACATGGGGGGGTGGGGTCCGTGGAGTGAGTATAAATACTTTACGAGGCTTGAGCCAGTAATGACCCTGGTTTGGCCAAAAGGGACAATCACGACACCAAATCCATATTTTCAGTGGAAGCCAGTAGCCGGAGGAACTAATTACTACATCGAAGTCTACAAGGGTTCGGCTTTGTACGCTTACAAGACCGTTACCAATACAAGCTGCAATTCCACGATTTGTTCTGTCCTGTTTACCACCAGTTTTACGGATGGTAGTTATATTTGGAGGGTCAAATCGTACACTGAGGGGAGCTGGAATTCATTCAGTTCCTATGCTTACTTCACAAAGACAGGTCCACTACCCACACCGATAGGTCCAACCGGCACAATCTATCAAAAATACCCGACCTTTACCTGGACAAAGGTACCAGGGGCAAGTAATTATGCGATACAAGTATATGTAACCAGCAGCCTGGTTATCCATAGCGTTATACCAGCAAGCGCATGTGGAACAAGCCAATGTTCAGCAGTGATAGGGCCACTGCCTTATGTATCTCATTACTTCTGGAGAGCAAGTGCCTATACCGGTGGTTGGGGGACCTGGAGTGGGTACAAGTACTTCACCCGGCTTGATCCAATACCCACTCTGGTATGGCCATTCGGGGCAATACTGGTAACGGACCCTTACTTCCAGTGGAAGCCATTAACTGGAGCTACACATTACAATATTGAACTCTACAACATCAATGGATTGTATACCATTGCCACAGTAACCAGTGGGAATTGTAGTTCAACTGTTTGTTCAGTCAAACTTTCAAACTACCTACCATTGGGCAACTATTATTGGCGGGTTAAGTCATATACTGAAGGAAGTTGGAATGCGTTTAGCTCCTTTATGTATTTTTCCAGACCTGGTTTCCAAAATCCCGGTTTTGAGCAGGGGCCAGTCGGATGGGATCGATTCTCAAGTAATGGTTGGGAACTGATCTGGGAGGAACAAAATGGTCCAGTAGATGCTCATGGAGGATCCTGGCTTGCATGGCTGGGTGGGGATTTAGATGAAGATTCGAATATTAACCAAACCATTGCAATATCCAGTGCTGCACCGTATCTACATTTCTGGTACTATGCTTTGTCTGAGGATTTATGCAATTTTGACTACTTTTATGTGTATGTTAATGGCAATGAGATTTTTAGATATAACTTGTGTGTTTCAAATAATACCAATGGTTGGATTGAGATGGCGTTGAACCTCTCTGGGTATGTAGGATCTTATAAGACAGTAGAATTCGTCGTGGATACCGACAGTGTTTATGTTAGTAGTATTTTTCTTGATGATATCTCCATGACAACATCGGCAAAGACTTCAAGAATTATCCCCAATCAACCAGTGTTTAATCCTGAAGATGCGGTGAAAAGGAAATGATGAAAATTAGCGTTTTGTTGTAGAGATAATCATTATCGAGCGATCTGACTCAATGGAAAGGGCGATAAATAAGGAATTAACTAAGAAATAGTTAATTAAGCCTTTAGAGGATTATCCCGGAAAATTGAAGCTGCCACGTAGAGTAAGCAGCTTCAATTTTAATGTTTTTTGTTTATCTCAGCACAAGCATAGTGAACATAGGATCATCCAAGAAAACTGTTCCCTAAAACTATGGTAAAATCGCGAGAATTGTGAAAAGCTTGATTAAGACCTGTTAGTCAGGGTCAGCAAATTGGCTGTGAGGAGATATCATATCGTTAATTAATACTTCTGCGAGAAAAACTGCATCTGGATTTGGTTTATTCTCAACAACAGCAATTATCTTGGGGATCTATCTTAGTTTGGAATGGCTCTTTCTTGTTACGATGCCTTCTTACTTGGACAGATTGAGTTTGCTTGATAAGTTGTTAGTGCTGTTATATGCATTTGCTTTTTTTATGATAGTATTGGGGATTTTATTTCTACCGCTCTTAATTTTGGAACATGGGCTTCCAAATGCAAAGGCGGTATCTGTTATACGTATTATCTACACAGCCATACCAACACTTATCCTGACTTCACTGATCTTGATTCTTGTGGACAATTTTACTTACACCATGTTTCGCTTTGGAATTATTACCAGCAAGGGTATTCTCCGTGGAATCTACGCAATAAGTTTCATAATTGTCGCAATTATGCTATTCAGACGAGTTCAACTGTTTGCTCAAAAAAGAAGTGAAACATGGCAGACTGGAACACACCCGAAAAGGGTCATCAATTATGCATTACTCTTTGTGCTGTTTGTTATTACAATAGGCATACCTTTATCGAGCGGATCTGCACTTCACTCTACCAAGAGAGTCTTGGAGGATGCAGATTCACTTAGGCCTAATATCTTCTTAATAACTGCTGATGGACTTAATGCCCAACGCATGTCAGTATATGGATATAACCGGGAAACAACCCCATTTTTGAGCTCCATTTCCGATGAACTGATGTTAATGGAGAACAACTTTACTAATGCAAATGCAACTTCCGGTTCGATAATCTCAATTTACACAGGCAAGTATCCAGCTAATACTCGCTGTTTGTATCCCCCCGACATTCTGAATGACAAGAATGCATACCAACACTTACCGGGAATTCTACAATCATTAGGTTACTATAATGCGCAATTTAGCCTTGGGTATTATGTAGATGCCTACGAACTAAATGTCCGTGACGGTTTTAATGAAGCTAATGGGCGCAGTTCAGCTGCTACCGGAATCTTAACTAACTATTTACCCACCAATTATTCACAATTTATTTCGTCGGTTATGACCCGTTTATCCACTCGTTTGCTCCATGTTTTTTATGTCAAGGATATGGAAAATCCTTATGCGCAGGTCACTAGTAAAGCCGAGTACGATAAGGACGCAGATAAGATCGATAATATTATCGATCTGTTGGATAATAAGGAAGAACCTCTTTTTGTGCATATGCATTGGCTTGGCACCCATGGTCCTAAGTTCTCACCATCAAAACAAGTTTTCTCATCTGGCTTGGATCTAGCTAACCAGACACCTTGGGATTTTGATCTTTATGACGATAGTATCTTGGATTTTGACCATGCTATTGAAACTTTGTATCGTGAGTTGGACGCTCGGGGTATTCTGCAAAAATCAATCATAATTATTGGCTCAGACCATGGGAGCCAATGGAGTGCTATAGACCGGGTTCCCCTCATTTTCATTTTTCCTGACGGAGAGTTTGCAGATAAGAAGCCCCAGAATTCACAGAATATAGATATTGCTCCGACAATTTTGGACTATATGCATATCGATAAGCCTGACTGGATGGATGGGATATCACTTCTTGATGAATTGAACCCATATCGTCCCATCATTTCTGTGTCTGTCGGAAACACTGTGGTTGATAGCGCCACGGGTGAAAATATTCATGAGGATTCTAAGCCTCCATTTTTCCAATTCGGAAAAGTTACAGTTTTCGTTTGTGAGAAATGGTATCAGGTTAATTTAAGTACATTTGATTGGAACGAAGGGGTGGTATCCCCCTACATTTCCCAATGTGATAATCAACAAGTGGTTGATCAGGCTACCGCTCTTGACTACATTATTACTTACTTTACAAGATTTGGATTTGACACTAACAAGTTGGAATCCTTAAGATAGAGGAATTAATTCACATGACGATTTATGAACATCTGGTTCATTTCATATTTCTCAGTAGCCCACAAAAGAGCACTTTCAAGTAAAATAAGGCACAACATACGAAAAAGGATTGTACAATGGCTCACTTATTTTCAATATTACCTGCTCATCCCGAATATCTCGATCCGAGCTCTGGAAGCATGATTATCCAGATGATCCTGGCCGCTGCGTTAGGCATTGGAGTGGGTGTAAAAATTTTCTGGAAGCAGATTCGGGCATTCTTTACTCATAATAAAGCCGAGGAAAACCTGAGTGAGGATCCGACCGAAATAGTTGATGACCCAACAGCATTACCGGATGAAAAAACCGATCTCAAGTAGCTGGCGTCACTTTTGATATAAATTGACAAAAATTGAAAGGGAAAACAATGCCTGAGAATATCAGCGGTTCTTTTCGCGATCCGAGCGGTTTTATGTTTAAGCAAGATGATGTCATTTATCGACAGGTCAATCAGCACTATCAAAAAGAATATGACCTTTTGATGGGCTCGGGTCTATATGAGCAGCTCACCCGCTCAGGCACGCTTATCCCACACACCGAAGTAAGTAAGGACCTTGCTCCACGGCAAGACCTGGTCTACAAAGCAATCCGTCCCGAACCGATTAGTTTCATCTCTTATCCGTATGAGTGGTGCTTTAATCAACTTAAAGATGCCGCTATTTTGACCCTGGCGATTGCACGTAGATCACTGGAATTTGGCATGAGCCTTAAAGATGCCAGTGCCTACAACATCCAGTTTCACCAGGGACGACCGGTCTTCATCGATACCTTATCCTTCGAAGTCTATCAGGAAGGGTTGCCCTGGGTCGCCTACAAGCAGTTCTGTCAACACTTTTTAGCGCCCCTGGCTTTGATGGCAAAGACAGATATCCGCCTTGTGCAGCTCCTCAAGGTCTACATCGATGGGATCCCATTGGATCTCACCAGTGAGCTCCTCCCCGCCAGCACGAAGTTGAATTTTGGCTTATCAACTCACATCCACCTCCATGCTCGCACACAGAAAAAGTACGCAGATAAGGAAGTCAGCCAACAGGAAGTTGAGAGCAAGGGTAAGTTTACCAAAGCCACCATGCTGGCTCTTTTTGACAGCCTGCTTTCCGCCGTGCGTTCCCTTGAAGTGCGTACGATCGAGACCGAATGGGCAGATTACTATCAGGACAACAACTACACCGAAAGCTCCTTCGAAGCTAAACGAGAACTGGTACGTAGCTTTGTGAAACAGGTTTCCCCAAAAACCGTTTGGGATCTGGGAGCAAACACCGGCGAATTTAGCCGCGTTGCCAGCGATCTGCAGATTCCGACAGTCGCATTTGATATCGATCCCGGCGCGGTACAGCAAAACTACGGTCTGGTAAAAAAGAACAAAGAAAAATATATGCTGCCACTAGTGATGGACCTTACCAATCCCTCTCCGGATCTGGGCTGGCACAACGCAGAACGTGCGTCCATGCAAGCACGCGGACCTGTGGATCTTGTGATGGCATTGGCTCTCATTCACCACTTGGCAATTGCTAACAATGTTCCTCTGGTGAATGTGGCTTCATATTTCAAAGACTTGGGAAAGTACCTGGTCATTGAATTTGTTCCCAAGGAAGACTCGCAGGTGAAGCGGTTGTTAGCTTCACGTCAGGATATTTTCCCGGATTACACACTCGCTGGGTTCAGGCAAGCATTCGAGCAATTTTTCTCTGTACTTAACGAGAGCCCAGTTGAGGGATCAAGGCGCACTCTGTTCCTGATGAAGCGAAAATAGTTCTTTATCTGATTAAAAGCAGCTGCAGAAATTGACCTCTGTGGCTGTTATTTTTTCCATTAATGCTCTCCTGCCTGAGTCGAGAAAAAAGCGGCTTGAGGACAAGATCAATCTGTACGTTTCTTCTGCTTTTGAGTATTAATGACAAGAAACACGACCGAACCGGCTACACCCAAAGCCAACAACAATAACCACCCATAACTGCCACTATCATTCTCACTTTCCTCAGCATTCAAAATCATTGCGGTTGAGGTGGGTTGGCGGGTAGTAGTGGGATTTTGCGTCGGGCTGGGGGTGAGTGTGGGCAGCGGGGTTTCAGTTGCTGGTATAGGTGTGGGTGTGTTGGTTGCCGGCGGGGTGACCTGCAGCAGTAGCTTCTGCCCCGGGTAGATCACGCTCGCATTATTCAGATAATTCCACGTTATCAGGTCAGTATACGATATGCCATACAAGCCCGCGATCCATACCAGGGTCTGTCCTTCAGTTACTGTGTGGTAATACTTGCCGTCCGCAGCCGGCGTCAGTTTCTGGAGTGGGGTGAGTGGGACTGGTGTAGGCGTGGGGGTCTGATCCGGGCCTTTAATGAGCAGTTTCTGCCCGATCTGGAGCGGCGTTTCCACGGTGATGCCGTTGAGCTCCACCAGTCGATTCACCGGGACCCCATACGCCTCGCCAATCCTGGACAGGTTCTGATACGCCTCCACCACGTGCACAATCCGCCCCTGGCTGTCCTGCGTGGCAACGATCACGTTCCCCATCGGCGTCGGGGTCGCCAGCGTGCGCGACTCCGGTCCGGCAATCTGCAGCTCATCTCCGGTCTGGAGCACATAGCTTTCAGGAAGATTATTCCAGCGCAAGATATCCTTGATTGTCACCCCATAAGCCACCGCGATCGACCAGAAGCTCTGCCCCGGTTTGACGATATGTAGGTAATTGCCATTTGCGTCTGGCTCCACCAACTCAACTGGCGTGATAATCCCGGGCACGATTGGCGTCTGCCCGGGGATCGGGGTTCCGCCGGGAGGAGCGGCTTCGCACGGCGCGCCTGAGATGTAGGCTGCCTGGAGGATGAAATAGGTCATGCCGTTGCTGGCTTTGGCAGTGCCCGCGCCAACGTGGCAATAATTTGGCGAAGTGGCAGGGCGCATATGGTCGTAATCCGCCCACATTAGCATGATCTGGTCGATGGTAACGCCATCGCTGGCGACCGCGAAGTTCTCCGTGGCGAAGACGGTCGCTCCCCCGCCATATCCAGCCGCTGCCAGGCGACCTTTTACGTCGCCAATATGCCACGAGAGCAACCCATCTGCCATGATTTGGGCAGTCCCTTGCGCCACGGCATCGATGATGGGATGTTCGATCAAGGCTGGCAGCCCGTTGGACATACGCAACACATTCATCGCCGCGATTAACTCATAAGCGCTCACAGTCTTCAATAGTGCTTGCGCGTCCTTAGCTTTTGCTGCCAGATTTGGATTGGCAGCACTTACCGCCAGGAGCAGCAGGCACAGGAAAAAAAGGGCGATCTTCCGCAGTCTTTGCATGAGATTTATATACCATAAATTCGTGAAGGTATTTTTTAGGCTCCTGTGATCGTTATCCTTTAAGTACCTGTAGGGCAAGACGAAGTACCCGCGAAGCAGGATATAGAGGACGTTGTGACCGTTATTACAGCGAATATGGGACCGTCCTCAATCTGCCATAAACAACCGATTGCAGATTTCGCATATCCCCTCCAGCGAAGCGAAAGGAGGGGGATAAAGGGGGTGGGTTATTTGTGTTGTGCAGGTGCAAAACAGGGAATGGGACTTGCTGTATTCCCGGCTAACAGCACCGACATTATCCGTAAGGCATATAAACTTTGCAGACGCAAGCGCATAACCGTCCTTAATCCGCCATAAACAACCAATTGCAGATTTCGCATACCCCCTCCAGCGAAGCGATAGGAGGGGGATAAAGGGGGTGGGTAATCTGTGTCATGCAGTGTATTACTCGGAATGGGACACCCTATCCGCTTTTCTGACAGGGAAGCGCTGCGTTCCCAATGAATTGCATTGGTAGAAAAAACAACCCACTCCACGAAATCTATCGTACAATTGATAATCATGAAACTGGTGATCCAAATCCCTGCCTATAACGAAGCCGGGCTTTTGCCGGTTGTACTTTCTGAGATCCCACGCCAGTTTTCCGGGGTCGACGAAGTCATCGTGCTCGTGATCGATGATGGCTCCACGGACAACACTGCCAGGGTTGCACTGGAAAACGGCGCGGACTATGTCCTGCGGCACCGTCGCAACCGCGGTCTTTCTCGGGCATTCATCAGCGGCGTACAGTTCGCGCTGGCGCTTGGAGCGGACATCATCGTCAACACCGATGCCGACAATCAGTATCCCAGCAGTGAGATCTCCAAACTGATTGCCCCCATCCTCGCAGACCAGGCAGATCTGGTAATCGGCGACCGCCAAACCCTTAACAACCAGCATTTCACCAAAGGTAAACGCCTGATGGAGCACCTCGGCAGTTCGATCATGCGGCGCGTCTCCAAAACTGATGTGCCGGATGCGGTCAGCGGCTTCAGGGCGTTCTCGCGCTATGCCGCCCTGCGCCTGCAGGTCTACAACCCCTATTCCTACACCCTCGAGACGCTCGTGCAAGCAGGCAAGGGGCAGATGAAGCTGGCAAATGTGCCCATCCGAACCAACCCTGCTCTGCGCCAATCCCGCTTGCATAAAGGTATTTTCAACTTCATCTGGCGGCAGGGTGGCGCGATTATCCGCTCTTACGTGCTCTACCAGCCTCTGCGCACCTTCGTCAGCACGGGTTCACTGTTTCTCTTGGCAGGGCTCATCCTGCTGGGGCGCTTTCTGGTCAGCTATCTCTTCCTCGACCAGGGTTCCCGCTATATCCAGTCCGTTTCCATCGGCGGCACGCTGCTGACGGCCGGGATCGCTCTGATCATGTTCGGTTTCCTGGGGGATGCCATGCGCGCTAATCGCCAGGTGGCAGAAGAAACCATGATCAGCCAGCGGGACCAGGCGCGCCTGCCAAAGCCGGCTGACCTGCGTGAATTCCAGGGTCATCCAGTCTATTCAGCCACTAATCCGCCCTCCTTCAACTCTACCGACTGAAGCAATCTTAAATCTTTAAAGTTTCCCGATCATCCAAATCGCTGTGCTATACTCATATTCCACAAGGCGTTTTGACGCGCCCGGGAATATAAAAATGTCATTTGTGCATCTGCATGTTCATTCGGCTTACTCTGTGCTCGACGGTTTCGGCAGTCCGTCGGCATTAGTGAAACGTGCCAAAGAACTGGGCATGCCCGCCCTCGCGCTGACCGACCACGGCACCATGTTTGGCACGCTGGATTTCTTCCAGGCAGCCACCACAGAAGGCATCAAGCCGATCATCGGGCTCGAGACTTACCTCGCTCCTCGCAGCATGCACGACAAGGACGTCTCGCGCGATAAATACTCCTCCCACCTGGTTCTGCTGGCCGAAAACATGACCGGCTACCGCAACCTGCTCTCGATCGCGTCCGTTTCACAGTTGGAAGGCTTTTACTATCATCCCCGCATCGACAAGCCCTACCTTGCCGGTCATTCCGAAGGGCTGATTGCCCTCTCGGCCTGCCTTTCCGGCGAAATTTCCCGTGCCTTGCTGGATAATGACCCCGAACGTGCTGAACGCAGCCTGGCATGGTACCTGGATGTGTTCGGCAAGGATCGCTATTTCCTTGAGCTGCAGGATCACGACATCTCCGAGCTTTATCGCGTTAACCGCGGGATGATTGACCTTTCCCAAAAAACAGGCGCGCGCCTGGTTGCCACCAACGACGTGCACTATGTACGTCGTGATGATGCCGAACTGCAGGACATCCTGCTTTGCATCCAGACCGGGAAGTTGCTCAGCGACCGCAACCGTATGCGCATGAACAACGACACCTACTACCTGCGCAGCCCGGAAGAGATGCAAAACCTTTTCTCCCAGGTGCCCGAAGCCATCAGCAACACTCTCGAAATTGCTGAAAGATGCGAGTTGGATCTGACCCGCAAGGGCTATCACCTGCCCAAGTTTGAAGTGCCGGCTGGAGAGACTGCTTCCACCTTCCTGCACGAACTTTGCCAGCAAGGTTTACGGCGCAACGCCCCGGGGCAGGCAGACAGCGATGAGTTCCAAAAGCGTTTGGAATACGAACTCAGCGTGATCAACCAGATGGGATTTGCGGAATACTTCCTGATCGTTTGGGACCTGTGCCGTTTCTCCCGCGAGAAAAATATCTGGTATAACGTGCGCGGCTCGGGTAACGGTTCGTTGGTGGCATTCGCGCTGGATATCACCTCCGTTGAGCCGCTCAGCCACGCCCTGCTGTTTGAACGTTTCCTCAACCCGGACCGGGTCACCATGCCGGATATTGACCTCGATTTCCAGGATGATCGCCGTGCGGAAGTGATGGAATACTGTAATCAGAAATACGGCGCTGATCGGGTGGCACAGATCATCACCTTCGGCACCATGGCTGCCCGCGGCGCAGTGCGCGACGTGGGGCGCGTTATGGCAATCCCCCTGGCGGATGTGGATCGGGTTGCCAAGCTGGTTCCCGGACCGGTGCAGGGCAAAAACGTGCCCATTACGGAATCGCTCAAGTCAACACCGGAGTTAAAAGCAGTCTACGAATCCTCCGAGCAGATGAAAACACTGCTCGATACAGCCGGACGGATGGAAGGCAGCCTGCGCAACGTGGGCACACATGCTGCCGGCGTCATTATCAGCGACCAGCCGCTCACAGAATACCTCCCGCTGCACCGCCCGACCGGCAGCAGTGATGAATTGCCCATCAAGTCCGTGGCGCAGTACGACATGGACGGCATCAACTACCTCGGTTTACTCAAAGTGGACTTCCTGGGGCTGGTAACGCTTACGATCATGTCCAAAGCCTGCGAGTACATCGCTCAACGTCACGGCATTCAGCTCACCCTCAGCAACATCCCCATCGACGACCCCGAAGTCTACCAATTCATCAGCGAGGGACACACCATCGGTCTCTTCCAACTGGAAGGCAATGGCATGACCCGCTACCTGGTGCAGATGCAGCCCAAGACGATCCATCATGTCATTGCCATGGTCGCCCTCTTCCGCCCGGGTCCGATGGAAAGCATCCCTGAATACATCGCCAACATGCACGGCGAAAAACCGGTGGTCTACCAACACGAAAAGTTGGAGCCTATCCTGCGCGAGACCTACGGGCATGCAGTTTACCAGGAACAGATCATGATCGCAGCCATGCAGCTGGCTGGCTACACCCCCGGCGAATCAGACGACTTGCGTTCGGCGATCTCCAAGAAGAAAGTCAAAGAAGTCAAGAAACACCGCGAAAAGTTCATCAAAGGCGCGGTCAAGAATGGCATTGAGAAAAAAACCGCCGAAGACATCTTTGCCCATTGGGAAGCTTTCGCGCATTACGGCTTCAACAAGAGCCATGCCACCAACTACGGCATGATTGCGATCAAAACCGGATACCTGAAAGTTCACTATCCGGTCGAATACATGACCGCGCTGCTCTCTGCTTGGAAGAACGATAACGACAAATGCTCCGTCTATGTTTCGGAATGTCATAACATGGGGATTAAAGTGCTCCCGCCGGACGTCAACCACAGCGGTTACGATTTCACCATCGAGGAGCATACCGAAGGTAAGGCGAGCATTCGCTTCGGGCTCGGGGCGATCAAAAACGTGGGACAGGGACCGGTAGAGACGATCATCCAGGCTCGCGGTCACCAGGCATTCTCAGACCTGAACGATTTTATCCGGCGGGTCGACCTGCGCCAGGTGGGCAAACGCCCGTTGGAATGCCTGATCAAGGTTGGCGCACTCGACTCATTTGGTCCGCGAAAAGCACTGCTGCGTTCGATTGACCAGATGGTCAACGTCTCTGCCAGCAATATCAAGGCGATCGAAATGGGTCAGCTCGACCTGTTTGGCGGCGGAACGGTGGCTTTACCCCATGTGATCCTGCCTTCCAACGTGCACGTAGACACCAACGAACAGCTCGGTTGGGAGAAAGAACTACTTGGGCTATACGTGTCCGACCACCCGCTGAGCTCGTATATGTCGCAGATCGCTGACAAGATCAGCCACAGCTCCAATCAGCTGGCAGATGTCGAAACCAACAGCAAGGTCACTATCGGCGGACTGGTCAAGCGCGTCCAGCCGATCCTGACGAAAAAGAACCAAAACATGGCGTTTGTCACTATCGAAGATCAATTTGGCGAGGTGGACCTGGTCATGTTCCCGGCGGTATGGGAACGCGATAACCACATGGTCGAACAGGGCAGCCTGCTGGTGGTGGAGGGCAAACTGCAGCACCAGGAACGGGGCACCTCCGTCTTGGCGGATCGCGTCCGGCGCATTGGAATGGATGATTCCACAGGCGAGCTGATCAACCAGAACAGCGGCAAACAATATGAGCGTATGCTTGAAAACTACCTGCCCGATATCCGGTTGTTATCTCGTTATCGGGCTGGGGCAGACGCAGAACCAAGCCGGGTTGAGGAGCCACAACCGCTGAATGAATTTGAAGAACCGGAAGATGAACTGTGGCGGGTTGGTTTGGATCTGGATGAGGAAATCCAGATTGAAACTTTCCTGGTTGATGAGCCAGAAATGCCGGGTGATGATCCGGTCGAACTCGAGCCTGAACTCCCACAACCTATTCATGAACCCATACCTCAACAGCTTGAGGAAAAACAACCCCAGGTGAACTACACACCAATCACTTCAGCGGTGCGCATCGTCGAGAGGCGGGTATTGGTGGTGCAGATCGCCAAGGACGAAGCCCCGGACCGCATCACCCGCAAGATCCAGCATCTCCATGGCTGGCTGGGTTCTCATCCGGGTGAGGATCAGTTCGCCTTTCAATTTTTTGCGGAGGGGAGCTGGCATGAATATGTCTTCCCGAATGAAAGCGTGCAGATCAACCAAACCCTGCTGGACCAACTAACTGGATTTGTTGAGAAAACCAGTTACTTTATTCGCACAGAAAGGTTTGAGATTCGAGAGGAATAAATCCCATCAACCTTTTCCGGGATGAAAACGAACAGTTTTCGCGCAACTGCTTTCATGTAACATATTAGTAAATCTTCCAGGGTTTGAACTCCTCTGCAGTAGCAACTTATTACGTATTCGGACTTCACTTTGCCAGAAACAAACATGCAAATCGGAATTGGCTATAATTGAACCTCAAAGGAAACACAGGTGAATCATGAGAGAAATTCGGTTAGCACTGGTAGGTTTTGGAAACGTTGGGCAAGCCTTTGCCCGCTTGTTGATTGAAAAACAGCAGGAACTGGAAGCAACCTACGGCATCACTCCCGTGGTCACCGGCATCATGACTGGTCGGCATGCCTCGTGCATCAATCCTGCAGGGATCGACCTGGAGCAGGCTTTATCGTTCATCGCTCAGGGGCGCCCCCTCACCGAGCTTGACACGTTCCACTTTTCTGGAGACACACTCGAATTCATCCATTCCTGCCCGGCAGACGTGATGTTTGAGACCACACCGGTCAACCCCATCAGTGGGCAGCCCGCCCTCAGCCATCTGCGCCATGCCCTCGAGCACGGTATGCACGTCATCACCGCCAACAAAGGACCAGTGGTTTATGGCTACCACGAGCTTACAGAACTGGCTGCCAGGCAGAGGCTCGGTTTTCGCTTTGAATCTGCTGTGATGGACGGCGCGCCGATTTTCTCCCTTTTCCGCCATCCCCTCCGGGGTGCCCGCCTTATCAGCTTTAGCGGCATCCTCAATTCCTGCACTAACCTGCTGCTCGAACGCATGGGACAGGGTGAGACCCTCGAAGAGGCCATCGCCTACGGGACTTCGATCGGTATCACCGAGACCGACCCCAGCAACGATGTGGACGGCTGGGACGCCTCGATCAAAGTGGCAGCGCTTTCCACCGTGCTGATGAATCACCCCCTCACTCCAGTGGAAGTCGATCGGGAAGGCATCCGCGGCATTACTAGGCAAATGATCGAAGACGCGGAATCCGCCGGCGAACGCTGGAAGTTGGTCTGCAAGGCTTACTGGCAGGATGGCAGCTTCATCGCCCGGGTGAAGCCCGAACGGGTTGGACCAGGATCGCCGCTTTATAGCGTTGGTGGTACCTCGTCTTTCGTCAACTTTGAGCTCGACGTACTCCCTGGACTGGGCGTGCTCGAATCCAACCCCAGCCCCAAAACTACCGCCTTTGGCATGCTGGCAGACCTGATAGACCTGGTGGCGGAGTAGTCATGATCCGCGTTTTCCTTGGGATAGGTACCAACCTTGGCGATCGCAAGCAAAACCTGCAAGAGGCTCGCGCCGCGGTAAACCAAAGGCTGGAGATTCTCAAGGAATCATCCATCTACCAAACTGCCCCTTGGGGTTTTCTGGAACAGCCGGCTTTCCTCAACCAGGTGCTTGAAGTCCAGACTGATATGAGCTCGCTGAACCTGCTGAATTTCCTCAAACACACCGAAAAGCAATTGGGTCGCCAGGCTAACTTTCGCTATGGACCCAGGCTGATCGACCTGGACATCCTGTTTTATGGCGATCGGATCATCCAGACTCCCCGCTTGCAGGTGCCCCATCCACGTCTGACACAGCGTGCTTTTGTCTTGATCCCACTGGCAGAGATTGCGCCGGAATGGGTGCATCCGCAGAACAAACAGACCGTGGCTCAATTGCTCGCAGCCTTACCAGACCTGGGAGGAGTGCAGAAGTGCGGATAGCGCTGGCATTTGCTGCTCTGCTCTTGCCGGGGTTGGCATGGTGGCTATGGTTTGGCGACCGCCGCAAAGATGGCGCGCAGGCGCTGGCTGAGATCGTTGCAATCAGCGCCAGTTTCATCGCGCTTGGCGCGCTTGGCTTCTATACCGTTCGTTTGAAGATCACCCCCCTGTTGCTGGGGATCGTGCTTGGAGTGTGTTTTGGGGTCGCTCTTGCCGGGCTCATTCGCCGGGGCAAAGGCGCGTTCAACAAAACCTGGCTGTTTGCCTTGCTCGGTCTGGCGGTCGCTCTGGCCTGGCGCTTTTGGCAAGCCCGCGAATTGGTTCTACCAAACTGGGTGGATTCCCAGCATCACGTCCTGATCATCCGCAAGATGATCGAGTTTGGCGGGCTGCCGAGCACGCTTGAGCCTTACCTGCCCGGTCCGTTTTACTACCACTTCGGATTTCACGCTGTTGGTGCCCTCTTTTCCGTTCTCAGTGGGCTTGACCCTGCCGCGAGCGTTCTGATGCTGGGGCAGGCGATCAGCGCCTGTGTTGCCCTGTCGGTCTACGCGCTGGCAAAACAGCTCAGCAAAGACTGGCGTATCGGCTTGTTGGCGGCGATATTCGTCACGTTTGTCACCAAGCTCCCTGGCTACTACCTCAGTTGGGGGCGCTACACGCTCCTGATTGGCGTGATGATCCTCCCAGTGGCAATGGCGGAGGTTATCCGCGCTTGGGACCACCACGACCGCTGGTGGCACCTGGCGGGTCTCAGCCTGCTCACCGCCGGCACCTTGCTCAGCCACTACTTCACGGCATTTCTGTTCGTCCTGTTCCTTGCGATGGTGGGTATCCAATGGCTTGCCGAAGCGATCAGGACAAAATCAGCCAACTGGAAACGGATCGCCAGCATTGTCATTTCCACTTTTGTGGGTCTGGTTCTGACTTCCCGCTGGTACTATCGCATTTTTGTCTACTCGAGCGCGGCTTCCAGGCCTGTTTTTCGCGTGATGGAAGCTGGAACCCTCAAAACCGCCTGGGACTACCTCTATTACCTGGTTGGTCCGGTCAGCGGTTACGTTCTGATCGGGTTTGGACTGATCGGCTTGCTTTGGTCAGTTTTCAAAACCAAAGAGGCGATCTTTCAACTTTGGGCGACACTTGTCCTGTTCTTTGCGCTTCCCACGGGTTTACGCCTGATGAATTTCAGGTACGACTACTTCACTCTGGTCGTGTTCATTCCGATCGCGATCACATCTGCTTTTGGAATTGTGCAGCTTTTTTCAAGCTTGATCAAACAAAGAAGGTTCGCAAATCTTCTGATCCTGGTCATTTGTGCGGTCCTGAGTGTGGGCGGAGCCTGGCAGAATGCGCGGGCAGTCAATACTGAAACCATCCTGGTAACCCGATCAGACTTGGAAGCCCTGGAGTGGATCAAAACCCATACGCCTCAAGACGCTCGTTTTTTCATCAACACCGCAGGATGGAGTCAGAATACCTTCCGCGGTGTCGATGGTGGCGGATGGATCTTGCCGATTACTGGCAGGTGGAGCCTGGTTCCGACCGTTTTCTACCCCATGGGCGCGGATGCTGACTTTGTTCAGACCGTGGCGGATTTGGGAATGCAGGCGAGCTCAATCACCGCATGTGATGATGATTTTTGGCTGTTGGTGAGTGATGCTCGTATCAATTACCTTTACATCAAGGAAGGGTTTGGCAGCCTGCAGCCGCAAGCGTTAGCTGCTTGCGACGGAGTTGACCAACTCATCAACATCGAGGATGTGCATATTTACCTGATCACGAACCCAGAGAACACGCCTTGAAGGGTATAATTTTTCCAGACTTCTCGTTGGATTGAGAGAGCATATGTCTTGGGCTGAATTGCGAATATTACTCACGATCTTCATCATGTTAATAGTCCCCGGGTGGGCAATTTTGTCCGTGACCAACCTCTGGCGCCGATTTGACGCGATCGAGCGCTGGATCCTCGCCGTCGGTTTGAGCATCGCGTTCTATCCCTTCCTCTACTATCTCACCCGGGCAATCGTTCCGTCTTTGCGCATCGGGCAAAACAAGCTCATCATGCTGCTTGCGGGGCTTTTTGCTCTCACAGCCTGGCTGCTCAGGCAAAACTGGCGTGAGCAGTTCAAGCTTGGTAAATATGCAGGACCTTTTTTGTTCATTCTGGCGCTGACGCTCCTGACGCGGTTTTGGCTGGCGCATAATTATCCTTATCCTGCCTGGACCGACTCCCTGCATCACATCCTGATCACTGACCTGGTTGCCACGACAGGCAAGCTTCCTTTCAATCTTCAACCTTATGCGCCGACAACTTTGGAACAGTATCATTTGGGGCTTTACGCCCTTACAGGCAGCCTGCAGGTGCTTGCGAACATTCCTGCGCACCAAGCGCTTATCTGGATGGCACAGGCAGTCAATGGTTTGTGCGGGCTGGGAGTCTTCATTTTCTTATCAAAGAAAGTCTCTCCTTTGGCGGGTATGGCTGGTATGGCTGTTGCCGGTCTCTTCAGCTTTCAGCCTGCTCTGTATTTCAGTTGGGGCAGATTTACGCAAGCCTCTTCTCAAACCATCTTGTTAATTGCGGCTTTTGCCACTTGGGAAGCAATAAAAGCATGGAAGGACAGTTGGAAAACAGACCGGATTCAAGCGTTAGCTCTGACTGCCGTCTCCGGGTTGCTTATTGCCGGCGTCTTCCTGCTGCATTTCAGAGCGGCTGCTTTCCTGCTCCCATTGATTATCATCATCTGCGTCTACGAGTTTGCCACGGCGATGATTGCCAAGAAGCATGTCCTCCAAACGGTGATCAGCATTGTCGTGATCGCAGTTATTAGTATCGTTTTCATCCTGCCCGCCTTGATCCCCGCGATGGATTTTTATGTCGATCGAAGATCAACGCCATCTGAATCTGCTGAAACAGAAACGCCAGAAGGGCTGGAAGAGAACCAATATTTTGCCAACTACAACGTCGACTCGCTCTATGCGATCGGGGCGAAAAAGTGGATGATCGGATTAGCCCTGCTGGGAATGCTGATCGGGCTGTTCAGGAAAAACAGGGTCATTATCCTCATGACGATTGCCTGGATCCTGGCTTTATTCGGTGAGGGCTTGCTTTATCGCCTGAACATTCCGCTGTTGGCTTTTACCAATATGACAGGCATGATGATCATGCTCTACTTACCGATTGGTATTATTGTTGGGGTTCTGGCAGAAGACCTTTGGCAGGTTTTCTCCCTGGACAGGCATGAAAATTGGGGAACTGCGCTGCAATGGACAGTCTTATTCCTGGCTGTGGTTGCCGCGATTTACCGGCTTGGTGAAGTCCAGGCTTTCCGCCAGTTCATGACGGCTTCAGATGAGAAAGCCATGGATTGGATCGAGAATAACACCCCCAAAGATTCCGTTTTTGCCGTCCATACCTACTACTGGCTGCCAGACTCGCCGCATGGCTCCGACGCAGGCTATTTCATTCCCTACTATGCCGATCGCGAAACCACCGCCAGCACAATGATTTCGAGCCTGGGGCCTGGCTACGAAGAAGTCATAACCGAATCAGACGCGGTGATGAGCCTTTATTCAGCTTCTCCCGATATCAGCGCTCTATGCGAACTTGGTGTGGATTATCTTTATGACGGCGCAAAGAATCCCTTCGATGGTAGCCAGTTCAACATTTCCGCTATCCAGCAAGTCGAAGGCGTTCAGACTATCTATCAGGATGGCGGCGTTGCTATCTATAAATTGTGCAATTGAGTCAGGGTCTTGGAGTAAGGCGTGAACATTTGCATCGTGACCCAACAGTACAGCAATGTGATTAGCGGTGTTGGGCTGCATGCCAACAATCTGACGAATGCCTTGCTGAGCCAGGGTCACACCATCACTTTGCTGCTTCCCGCAGATCACGCTCCAAAAGAAGCTTTACCAGATCTAACTGTGGTGACGGTGAAAAAACCCAGATTCAACCAGAACCAGGCAAGATGGCTTTCGTTGAGTTTCTCCTTCAATACCGCTTTGAGAAAACTTGAAGAGCAGAACGAATTCGACCTGATCCATTTCACTGATGCCCGCGAATCTTTTTTTTGTTCTCCGCGTGCCCCGATGATTGGGCACGTGAACGACACCTATTCTGCGGAACTCAAGACGCCCCTTGAATACAAACGGCATTATCCGGATTGGTTGATGCGTTGGTTGTATTACAGCGCTGTGCGCTTCCTCGAGTCGCGAAAGCTGCAGCGTCTGAAACGCATTGTGGCAAACAGTCACTTTACTGCCGAAACAATTTCCAGAACCTATCCCAATACCGCGTCCAAAGTCCGGGTTTGTTATAAGAGTGTGGATGTTGCCAGGTACCAAAAAGTGCGTGAGAACCGGGAGGTATCTCCCCCTGATCCAAACCAACCAGTGATCCTCTTTGTTGGCGGCAATATGCACCGCAAGGGCGTACCCGACCTGATCAGAGCTGCATCCGGCGTGATTAAAGATCATCCCCGGGTAAAGTTTGTGATCGTGGGAAAGGACCAGTCAGTAGATCGGTTGAAGGCGATTTGCTCCGAGCTCCATGTCAGCCAAAACTTTGAATTCGCCGGATGGAAATCACAAGCCGATCTCCTCAGTTACTATCAACAAGCGACAGTCTTCATCATGCCCTCCTTGACAGAGGCGCTAGGTGTGACCTTCCTGGAAGCGATGGCTGCCGGCGTACCAGTAATCGGAACAAATGTCGGGGGTATACCGGAGATCATTCAGGATAATTTCAACGGACTACTTGTGCCAGCAAGCTCACCAGGCTCCATTACAGAAGCTATAAATCGGTTGTTGGCAGACGAACCGTTACGAAAACGACTTGTGGAGAATTCTCGCGCCACGCTTATAAAATTTGATGTGTCCAGCATGATGGAATGCACCTTCAAACTCTATCGCGAAGTAGTTCAGAACTAACGGATCAACCCCCACTTTTCAAAGTATCAAGAACACTTTCCTGCACAACCGACCTTAATTGGCTGCTGGTAGCCTTCTCCAGATAGGTTTCCAATGCTCCTGACCCAATTTGGTCCCTTAATGCCTTGTCGTGGAAAAGGGTGCTGATGGCATCCGCCAGTGCCACCGGATTGTTCATTTCGCAAAACCATGAATCGACCTTGTGGGTCAAGAGTTCCCGGTTGGCAGCATTATCTCCAACAATCACTGGCTTCCCCATCGCGATCATCTGGAAAGCCTTCCCCGGAATCACCCGGCATGCTTTGGCGCTGGCTCCAAAATGCCCGCCAAGACAAATGCGAGCATTCTGGATCTCATGGGGGAGTTGTTCAAATGCCACAGGCGCAGCTAATTCGACATTCGTCAGGTGCTTATCCTGGACAAACTTGCGGATCTTTTCGTATTCGATTCCCTCACCAATGATCTTGAATTTTATTGCTGGATCTGCCTGGAGCAATTCCGCTGCCCTAACCGCCACGTCCACACCGTGCAAGGGCAAGTAGGAGCAATAGTAGAGCACCGTGCCGCTCTCAGGATCTTCAAGTAGAGGATGGAACAGTCCCTCATCGCAGCCCACGAAAACCCGTTTCATTTTTGAAAACGGAATACCGAAGGTTTCGTGAAAATACTCGGCATGCGCCAGCGTATCCACGAAGATCAACGTGGCTTTTCTGCCGCTATACTTGTCCAGCCAGTATAAGTATTTGGCAAGCAGCGACTTCTTGTTTGTCATCTGGCGATCTTCAACCAGGGTGTCATAAGCTGAAATGAACATGTCCAGGATGATTGGTTTTCTGGTGAACGGGGTGATCATTTGGCTAAGCAGTTGACCGAAGAACCCGATAAAAACAAAATCGAAATCGCGTTTGATCAACCTTGGGATAAACCGCAGGAAGCTGCGTAGACTCTGCCCGAGAATAGAGCGGATACCCCCTTTATATACATTTGAGCTTTGCGAACCAACAACTGTTGTTTGGCTGATGCCTTGAATCGCGGAAGACATCAGTTGGTTCCTGGGATAATTCAATTCTCTGCCGGCCAAAAATATGGACTTTAACATCTGCCCTTTCAGGTGCTTATTTTCCGCAAGGTTTGGTTGTATCTTCGACTGAGATTATAATCTTGAAGATGAATAATGAAACCCCGCTTGTTGTGGTTGTAATTGCCAATTGGAATTTGCGTAAAGACCTGCTCGAATGCCTTGGCTCACTATACGAAACAGATTATCCGCGCATGCACGTCATCGTCGTGGACAACAACTCAAGCGATGATTCAGTTGCGTCAGTTGAGCGGCAGTTTCCTCAAACCCAGCTGGTAAAGAGAAAGGAAAACGGTGGTTATGCTGCTGCCCTTAATGACGGTATACGAGCGGGAGCAGTTCTTGATCCGGATTTCTACCTGATTCTCAATAATGACACCCTTATTCCGCCTGACGCCCTGGGGAAATTGGTCAACGTCATGCTTTCTGATGAGCGTATTGCCATTGCCGCGCCGAAGATCATCTATCACGATCATCCCGAGAGAATATTTAGCCTGGGTGATCACATCTACCCCTGGCTGCCGTTGCCTGTCCGCGTTGGACGCAAAGCTTTTGACCGACCGAGCTATTCAAAAACACAGGAATTTGACTATCTTTTTGGCTGTGCCTTGTTAATGCGGACGAAGAGCCTCAAGGAGGTCGGGCTTTTTGACTCCTCGTTCTTCATGTACTACGAAGACTCAGATATCTGCCGGCGCATGCGGGACGCGCGTTGGAAAAACGTTCGGGTTGGCTCAGCCATAATTCGTCACAAAGCGTCTCTCAGTTCGAAATTAGTGGCTGAAAAGATGGTTTACCTGAGGGCGCGCAACCGTTCCTGGTTTTATCGCCGTTATCGTCATGGACCTTGCCGAACTGCGACTTTTTTGGCGCTGTTATTCGGTTCTATCAAGACGGTGTTAACTTACTTTTTTACCGGCAAACGAACGCAAATCCGCCCATACGTCAACGGCGCTCTGGACGGCTTGAGGCAAGCCGTTCCACCCCTGGCTGACACACATTGGAATTGATGGCGAAAATGGAATTCTTCCTGGCTGAATTCAATTTTGAGAAGGCAAGCATTGAGGGATGCACTGATTCCGGGTGTGAGTCCTTGATACTCCCAGGGGCTTGTTTCTCTTGGAAGTCTTCTTCACCATTGGTGAGAGTACAAAGACAATCCGATTGGACCATTTTCCTGTGGGGCTGCGCCAGGCACAAGACGGAGGAAATAGCTGTTTACGATGTGGCGCATGAAATGGCTGTAACCCTGGCTGAAGGCGGAAGCTTGCTTCAGTATTTAGGAAATCTTGAAGGCGCTTTTGGTGCTATTGCCTGGAACGAAAACGAATCCAGGTTGCTCTTCGCCACCGATCCGGTCGGAATGACAAAACTTTACTTCGGAGAAAGTAACAGGAAAATCGTCATCTCTTCGCATGCCCATCTTGCTGCCAGGAGGCTCGACAACCTGGCTGTGTCGGGCGATGGGCTTTCCCTTCTCTTTTCAATCAAAGGTATTCCGGCACCTTATACCGTGTTCCAAGCTGTTTCAGTGCTCAAGCCCTCCGAATTGGTGAGCATTACCAAGAACGGAAGAAAGAGCGAGAAATATTGGTCCATCCTCGAAAGCGTAAAGCCTTTTCAGGGTTCGCTGGAAGACGCCCAGGATGAATTGCAGACCCTCCTGGAAAAGAGTTTACTGCGAATAAGAACAACCAACCTCGAACCACTCGGTCTTGCCTTGAGCAGCGGAGTTGACTCAGCTATTATCGCAGCACTGCTGGTGCAGACCGGCATACCGGCGCAAGGTCTGACCGTAGGCTATGACCCTACAACAAGATACGATGAAACCCAGGCCGCCGTGCAAAATGCGCAGCAAATTGGCCTTCCAGTCGAGGTCCTTCGTGTCTCCGACGAGGATATTGCGGGCATAATGGATTTAGCCACTCGCTGCCTTCCTGAACCGCTCGGGGACGCCACAGTGCTCCCGCAGTTGTTGATGACATTAGCTGGCAAGGGAAAGGTCTCCTCGATCATTGATGGCACGGGTGCCGATAACATTTTCGGTGGAATGCAGAAGTTTACGGCTGAGCGATACGCCAGGCAGTACCTCAAAATTCCCAGGTTCCTGCGAGTTGGTGTGATCAGACCTTTGTTAAACACGCTTCCTTCCTCACGGAAGTCCGCCTTTACTGACCAGGTGCGAAAATTACAGAAATTCGTGTATGGGGTGGAGCTGCCTGGGGAAGACCAGAAGGTCTACTGGTCACGCTTTATGTCCCGGGAACTGGTGGATGGATTGATCAGTCCGGCTTTGTCGCCGAACAGTCATCTTGCCGATCAGATCCTGCTCGGGATCAGAGGCGAGGTGCCACCAACCTTTGACGACTTTTTCACATCGACCTACGCCAGCGTCAGGGGCACCATGCCAACGCATGCAACCCAAAAACTTGCCGCCTTGCAGTACGCATCCGGGATGCTGTATCATACGCCGTTCATGATACCAGGATTGATCGAATTTGCTTTGAGCCTTCCGGCGTCCTACAAGCTTTCTGCCGGCAAGAACAAGCTGGTTTTGCGGCAAACAGCCTCAAAGATCCTTCCTCCTGAATGTACGACCCGCAAGAAAGCGACCTTCTCTCCACCAATTGGACGCTGGCTGTTGGGAGTTTGGAAAACTGAATTCATGGACCTGCTGAAAGGCAATACGTTTTTCAACACTGAAATCATTGAGAAAATGCTATCTGATCAGGCTTCCGGATGGGCAGATTCGCAGTGGGAGCTCTGGCTGGTCTTCATCTTCCTCAAATGGATCAATGAGGCATCACGATGAGTGCGTTAGTGACTAATCCTTGTAACTTCTGTGGTCATCAGCAAGCTGAAAAGTACCTGACCCTCACTGACCTCAGGCTCAACCTGCCTGGATCCTGGAATTTGATGAAGTGTGAGAACTGCGGATTACTATTCCTCGACCCTCAGCCATGTTGGCAGGAACTTTCGGCGCACTATCCCAAAGAGTATCATGCTTACCTGCGAAAAGACTCAAAATCAACTTCTTTTTTACGAGAGTTTGGGCTTCGAAACCGGGTTAAGGCTGTTTTAAGCAGGGCAACTGTCCAAAAAGGGAGAATTCTGGATGTTGGCTGTGCCACAGGCGACTTTCTTCATGCATTCCAATCCGCGTCTGGTTGGGACGTGATCGGTCTGGAGATTGTTCCCGAGGCTGCGGCTGAAGCCAAAGCCAAAGGGATAGCTATCATTGAAAAGGACCTGGAAGAAGCCAACCTGGCAGATAACAGCTTTGATGTGATCACCCTTTGGGACGTTTTGGAACACATGCCTGACCCAGCCAAAGCCCTTCATTTATGCCACAACTTACTCAAACCAGGAGGAATGCTGGTGCTCAAGTGCCCCGATCCATCGGGCAGGGAAGCATCAATATTCCAGGAGAGTTGGATCGGATACGAGTCACCCCAGCATCTTTTTGGTTTTCCCAGATCTGTCCTCGTAAACAAAATAGAAGGGATTGGGTTTACGCAGCTAAGCACTGCTCAAACGGGCAGCGATTATGCTGCATTTTTTGTCAGCTTGAGTCACTGGTTGAACAGGCGCGGTCGGATTAGCTTGAGTAAGTTTATAATTAGAGCCGCGCACAAACCACTGGGTCGAATTACCGCAGGGATATTGGTCAGACCCATTCGCTGGATTGGGATCACGTCGTCCTGCACCTATTATTGTCAGAAACCACATTAAAAGGAGCCTTAATGATTACCTTTCGAAAAATTGCGCTGCTGTTGCTTTTGATAGTTGTTGTTGCCGGCTGTTCGCCAAAATCAACGCCTGTGCCGCAAAGCACAGAACCTGCCGTCAATCCTTCACCTGAACTGACAGCCTACCCAATTCCTGAAACCAACATCGAATCCAACGCCTACCCGTTTCAGACCGGACAGGAAACGCCTGTGCCGGCGTATCTGGTTCCGGGCTTTATTACGAACACCCCTGACGCGAGCTTGGTCAGCATTATTGTGTCTGAAGTTCAGCATGAAGAAGACATGGAAAGCATCTACATCAAGAACATCAGTTCCTCCACCCAGGATATCAGTAGCTACATGATCTACTCCCCGAAACTGGACACAAGGAAAATTCTGCCGAGCAATCTGATACTCGAACCGGGTGAATCTTTTGTTTTATACAATGGCGCCAACCTGGAAAAATACCCCGAAGAGCAGCGCTGGCTCGATGCGCCGGTGCTGACAGCGGCATTGGACGAGGTCTGGTTAACCAATAGTGCAGCCAGAATTATCTATTACTTTATTTACTACCCAAGTATTACCCCATAGAGCAAGAGTAGTAATAAAGTGTTATTGCCTTGTTTCCCTCGATAACCTAAAATATTGATAACTTAATTAGACAGGAGCTAGATATGAAAAAATCACTTTCCCTTTTGATGTTAGTTGTCTTCCTTCTCGGCGCCGTTGTCGTCTCTCCAAAGGCGGTTTACGCGGCTGCCCTGCCTGCTTATGAATCTGCTATCCAGGTTCAGAACCTCGATACGGTTGCTGTAGCCAACATCTCGATTGCTTACTACAATCCCGATGGCAGCCTCGCAGTCTTACCGGCTCCCTACACCAACCCGGTTGCTGATACAGTGCAGCCTGGCTCTTCCAACACTTACCTCCCCATCCACCCGAATGTTGGTTTCAAGGGATCAGTTGTTGTGAGCTCAGACAAGCAAATCGCAATCATCAGCAACCTGACCATCGCAGCCACCAATCGTGCTCTCGGTACCTACACCGGTGTAGCATCTGGTGGAGCCTCGCTTTTCTTCCCCCTGATCGATAAGCGCAATAATGTGTCTGTCTTCAGCATCCAGAATGCGAGCGCTGTCGTCGCTAACTACGTGATCGATTTCGTGCCGATTCCAGGTGGTGGTTATGCTGATATTGCTAACCTCCCAGGGACACTCCAGCCAGGTGCCGCTGCCACCTATAACATGGCAGATTACAATGGCGCAAATCCCTGGTTAGGCTCGATCAAGGTCACCGCTTCCACTGGCGCATTAGCTGGTGTTGTAAGCAACGTGAATGCGAACGTACCCGCATCTCCCACCAATGGTGTTTACAATGGCTTCTCCGCTGGTAGCGCCACTGCCATTCTGCCTCTGATCATGGAAAACAACAATGGCAACCGCACTGGTGCAAGCTGCCAAAACCTCGGACCTGGCACCGCCACTATCACAATGTCCTACACCCCCTCCACCGGCTTCCCCGCCCGTGCAGCTGATGTGTTCGCGGACGTTCCTGAGAATGGTATTGCGGTCAAAGTTATGGATTACTTGGGCGCAACCAAATGGATTGGCGGTTCTACTGTGACCGTCAGCGGTGGTGCAACTATTGCCTGTGTTGTGAACCAGACCCGTCCTGCCAAGAAGAATTCCAACCTGTACGAAGGTTTCAATCCTGCTGCGGCAACTGACACCGTTGTGATGCCCTTGATCATGAGCAAGAACGGTACAACCACCAAGACCTTTACTGCTTTCAGTGTCGCTTCTGTCGATGGCACCAACATCAACGTTACCTGCGATTGGAAGCCAAGCGAAGGATTTGCTGACATTGCCAATACCACAAAGAGCGGTGCAGCTGTCCTGGTCTTCAGCCAGCAAATTGGTTTCAGCGCTGGTGACACTCGCTGGATTGGTAGCGCTGTTTGTACAGAAAACGGCGGCAAATCAATCGTGGCTGTTGTCAACCAAAGCCGAGAAGGTTTGCCTGCTGACTATCAACGCGATGTAACCTCAGCGTACGACGCTTTCAACCAGTAAGATCTAGTCTCTAAAGAGAACGCCCCAATGACCATTGGGGCGTTCTTTATTTTGGTTTATAATCACAGCCTGGTTCAAGATGATAGAAATTCGGCACACCACAATAACCAATTCGTCCAATTCCCAATCCGCTTATGACGACCTTTATAGCGACGGGGGAATTGACCTTTCAGATTCTTATTATTTATGGCTGCTGGAAAAAATTCAACCCGTTCCCGGTAAACTCCTGGTCGACGTTTCTTGCGGTAGGGGAAAACTCGCTGCCTTTGCCAGGGCGAGAGGTGTACGCGTTATTGGCCTGGATTTTTCTTTGAGCGCGATCAAAGCCGCCCAACGAAGCGATCCTGAACTGAATCTGTTCATCAGTGACGGCGAACAGATCGCTTTAAGATCGCAATGTGCAGATTACGTGACACACATCGGCAACCTCGAGCATTATCAAGACCCCGAGTTGGGAGTTCAGGAAGTTGCACGAATCTTAAAGCCTAAAGGTACGGCAGTGATCCTGCTTCCGAATGGATTCTCAATCGCGGGAAACGTTCAGCATGTGCGTCGGACAGGCCAGGTTTTTGACGATGGGCAGCCAATCCAGCGCTATAACACACGTCAGGGATGGCAGGATCTCTTGGAAGCAAATGGATTGACCGTCTTTAAGACGATCCGATACGAACACTTCCTTCCTAAAACAAAACACGATTGGCTCTCACACCTAAAGCGCCCTTCAAGGCTGTTCCGGTGGGCAATGGCATGGGCAATACCTTTCAATTTGTCGAATTGCTTCGTTTATTTTTGCAGACGATCTTCCACCTTAGACTAATATGACCTCCATCACTGAGAAAGTAAAAGCTTTCTACGCAAGCCACGGAAAAATAGTTAAGATACTGATTTATCTACTCTGGGCGGTATTATTCGCGTTCCTGGCATACACAGTCTGGGAATCTCGGGATCAACTCCTGCCCTACCTGGCAAAAGCAGATTACTCTCAGTTCATTTTTGTCATGCTTTTCTACCTGGTTGCTTTGTTTCTCGCCGTCCTAAACTGGGCAGTGATTATGCATGCTTTTGAGAGCAGCATCTCTTTTTGGATGCACGCCAAAATTTACCTTGTTTCAATGGTTTCCCGGCGCTTACCTGGCACGATCTGGTATATTGGCGGGAGAATGATCTTCTACAAAAAGCTGGGCGTTCCTTCAGTAAAGACAGCCTCCGCCAGCGGCATTGAATTTATCATCAGTTTTGTGGCAGATGCGCTGCTTGCAGCCATATTTATCCCGTTAGGGTTGAATCTGTCGAAAATCTGGCTGGTTCCGCTTGCCTTGGTTGTGGTTGTTGGTCTTCTCGTTTTACGCCCAAAAACAGTCGAAAAGATCATGGTCAGACTCAATCATCCGCTTGCCCAACCTGTAAGCGCCGGCCAGGTGATCGGTTGGCTGCTCCTGCGGATGGCATTGGTGCTTGCTGGTGGCGTGATGATCTTTTTTACCATCCGGATTTTTACCCCACTAGGCTTTGATGTGCTATTGTTTGTTCTCGGTGCCAGGGCGCTCTCAGGCGCAGCCGGTATGCTGACCTTCCTCTTACCCAGCAGCATGGGTGCTTCGGACCTGACTCTGCTGGCTATGCTGTCAACTATCATCCCTACTTCCCTGGCGACGGTGATCGCCCTGCTTGTGCGCATTTACACCACTTTATTTGAACTCATTTTTGGATTGATCTTTTTCATCCTTCTCAATAAGTCATTACCAGTCGAAAACCTGATTGATGCCCGAACAGAAACTCTGGAAGAAAAGACCACAGAGCAAGATTCTGAAGAACTCCGCCAGGATAACTTCGATATTTAGTTAATGGTCAGGGGAAGTAAAATAGTAAACACCGCCTGATAGCGGCTAACCAGGTCCAGGTATTCCTCGCCAACTTTTCCGCCGATTACGTAGATATTGTCCCCGAGCAGCACATAAGCCGCGTCTGAGATCGGGCTGGCAGTTTCGGAATTGATATTGATGATTTGCCACTCTTTCTGTATCGTGGAATAGTGAAATTGGTCGATCGCGCCGCTGACAGCAGACTTTCCACCAAAGATAGCAATCTTGTCGTAGAGTTTGATGGCAGTATAGCCGGATAATTTCTGGGGGAGATTTGGCTCAACATTCCACGGATTTGCCTTCTCGAGTTCGATGTAAGGGCTGTAACTCTCGTTGGTGTTCAGCTTGCTATCACCATCCGAGCCACCCATCACATATATTTTTCCGCCCTCAGCAAGTACCGCGGGGTGCATCCTCGCTGTCGGCATGGGGCTTCCCTGGTGCCAGCTGTTGGTGTTTGGATCATAGCGCCAGGTAGAATCCAGCGCTTTCTGCGAATCCCATCCACCAAAAAGATAAATCTGCCCTTCGTAAGAGGTCATGCCGTAACTGCTGATCGCCACGGGCAATTCTGCGCCCTTCTCCCACTCGTTTTTACGAAAATCATAAATCTCAACAACTTTGGTGAGAGATCCATCCTGTTTTATTCCACCCGGAACATAAATCTTTTCTCCGATCACCGCCGCAGAAACCTCATAAACTGCGGTGGGTTTTTCTTTGAGAGCTGTCCAGGTATCCGATAAAGGATCATACATTTCAACAGAAGAAAGTGCTCCCAGGTTGGAACGCCCGCCGATTGCGATGATCTTTCCTTCAAAAGTCGCGATCGCCATGCTGCTGCGGGGCTCTGCCATCGATGCCATTTCCACCCAGTTCTGTGAGGGAATCGCTGCGGGGTTTTGCCTTGGCATCAAAAATGCCGGTTTGGCGATGATCACATAGAGAGACGCCAGGATCAACAGCCCCAAAACAAGGAAAAGCCAGCGCTTACGGCTGATAACTTCCTGCCAGGTTGGCTTTATTTCCTGGACTTCAATAACTGGAGTTACTTGCTCTTCTTCTGTGATTTGATTGGCAGGCGATTTTATGATCCCATGTTCGATCGCAAACAATGTGGCTTCGGTGCGAGACGTTACGCTGATCTTCTGGAATATGTTGCCAATGTGTACCTTCACCGTATTAACGCTTATATCAAGATCCATGGCGATCTCTTTGTTACTTTTCCCCTGCCCTACCAGTCGCAGGACCTCTATTTCGCGGTCACTCAGTAAATTGGCATCCATGTTGTTTGTTTTTGTCTTACCAGTTCCTTAATTTTGGTCTCTATTGAGTTCCTTTACTAAAAAAAGATTCTCACCTAACCTGATCCAGCCCTATCATTTTACCGCTTTGGGGGAGTAAATTGCCTGTTTTTGGAGCGCTTCTTCCCCGGGAATCAGTTCCAACAGCGGACAATTGCCCGCCTGGAATAGGTCAAGTATAAACGAAAATGGATTCCGGCTCAAAATCAACGAATAATGAAGGGTACTATCCTGCTCCAAGGCCCTGGTCTAAAGGTGTTCCCGCTCACATAGTTCGTCCTGCCGGAGCCGCCGTACCATGAAGCTTCCTCTGCCAACCGCGGGCGTCCGCCCTGTGTGCCGGCGTCCCAGTTGATGTCCACATCTCTGAATGTGATGTCCATAGCCTTGCCAAAGCAGTAATTCGTACAGGCGTTGAGCGTCGTTTGCTCAACCACCATAAAATGCACATGATGCCCGGTGCTGGCGCCTGTGTCGTCCACGTTTGCGATCTTCATGCCCTGCCAAACATAAGCGCCTCTGATTTTTACGCTGGTGGGGATGCTGTTCTTGGCAATATGCAGGTAAATTTGATAAGTCCATGGGTTGGTGCTGCGGTCTTGCAGGGTGATGCTGTTGGTGCAGCCCGAGTCGCCGTTATTGCAGGTGTCGCGCCAGTGGTACACATACCCACCTTTTGCCGCGATTAAATCAAACATGGTCCCATCAGCAAAGTCAAACGCGTAGGTGCAGTAATAGGTTGGCGTGCAGGAAGAATGCCCCACCGACCAGGTCAGGCGTTTGGTCAGTCCACCAGCCCAAGGGAGTTTATAGCCCCCATATACCGTGCCGGTCGGTCCTGCCTTCGGGTCCGCTTCGAAATTAAAGCGCTCCGCGATTTCATCATCCTTAAAATCGGTGGTCATGAAGAAGCTATTAAACTCAGGATCGGAGGTAAGATGCAAGTTCCAGCTGCCAGCGGCTTCATCCCAAACCGCCAAAACGATTTCGGGCTCCCTGGCAAGGGTTTCACCTGTTTCAGGATCATGTTCTGCCATCCACAGCACAGCCTGGGTTTTGTTCTCATTGAAATGAACGTCGTCCAGGGTCCAGTTATCCTCTCCCACGTTGCGGATCAATTCTGGCAACTGGTTGTAGAGAAGGGTCTCCATGGGAGATTGCTGCTCAATCGGAGGGGTTGGAATAATGATATCCTTCGGAGACTGGATGGAATTATCGCTGAAAATCAAATACACCGCCACCGCTGCCAGTAATACGATCGGAATCCACATCTTGGTCGCACGGCTTTTCCGTGGTGACGGCTCAGTATTTGGAGAATAGGTTTGGTTACTCATAAGTCCACCTTATGTAATAGATAATATTCAAGCATAATGTTGCAAGTATCTTGCCAGAGCGCCCCGGTCTTCAGTGCCTGCATTCGTTCTTTAATCAAAGACGAAAAATATCAACATACCTTGATTTGGCGGGTACAATAAACTTGACATGCGATGATGTTACCTGTTGACCATCTGCCTTCCTCCCCCGAAAAGCCCATCCATCGCCCGGATGATCCTCACGGAGGTCCTGACCACGCTCAATCTTAACCGTCAAAAAGTTCTGCGTTTTCTGATCTCGTTTATGGGGCGCAAGCCCACTCTCTGGCTTGCAAATCTCGTCAGCCGCTGGGACAGGCAGATCGAGCGAACCTCTTTTGTTGAAACAGCCCTGGATGCTCTCCACCTTTTCATAAGCGGGTTTGAATTGTCTTCTACCGCTGAAATCCCCAAAACCGGACCGTTGTTAGTGGTTGCCAACCATCCCGGTCTGGAAGTTGCCCTTGCGTATTGATACCGGTGCAATCAAAACCGCCTGCGAACTGGACGCATCCCTCGATCCAAAAAAGCTTTCCCAGGATGTTCAGGATGAAATGATGTCCTTGATAAACGCTGTTTACCCCGAAAGTCAGTAAAACCCTATTCATAAATACCTTCCTTACGATTTTCTGGTGGCAGAGAGGCAAGCGCGCCAAACGCTTCCAGGCACCTCGCCGCATGTCACCTTGCCGCATGTCAACCTCGCCGCACGTCCGCAAACCTCCTTTTGCGATATACTATGGAAGTCAAACTGCCATGCTCACCCAATATGGCAGAAATACTTACTTATCAGGAGGATGTGCATGCCACCCAAGGGATGGGTAGAAATTAACGAATTGTATTGTAAGGCTTGTGAGACCTGCGTCACCGATTGCCCCACGCAAACGCTCGCGATTGACCTCAGCCGGCTGACCGCCAAGGGCTATCACCCCGCTTTTATGCTGCACCCCGAGAACTGTACCGCCTGCGGTATCTGCGCCGTGGTCTGCCCCGATACCGCCATCACGGTCTTCCGCGGTGTGCGTCCTGTTACCGAAAAAGAAGGGGAAGGCGCGTAATGGCACTTGAGCTCATCAAAGGTAACATCGCCATCGCTGAGGCCGCCATGCGAGCCGGCTTGGTTTCGTACTTTGGCTATCCCATCACCCCTCAAACCGAGCTGCTCGAGCATCTCAGCGCGCGCATGCCCGAATTGGGGCGCGCTTTTGTGCAGGCTGAGAGCGAACTCGGAGCCATCAACATGGTCTATGGAGCCGCCTGCACCGGTCTGCGCACCATGACCTCCAGCTCCAGCCCGGGCGTCAGCCTCATGCAAGAGGGTCTCTCCTACATCTCCGGCACCGAACTGCCCGCAGTCATCGTGGACGTCGTCCGCGGCGGTCCCGGCTTGGGCAACATCGCCCCCTCCCAGGCTGATTACACCCAGCTGGTGCATGGCGGCGGTCACGGCGAATATCACCTGATCGTGCTAGCCCCTGCCTCCGTGCAGGAAGCGGTCGATCTTACCAGCCAGGCTTTTGACCTCGCTGAGAAATACCGCATGGTCGTCTGCTTGCTGCTGGATGGCTCCCTCGGTCAGATGATGGAACCCGTGGAGCTGCCTGAGTTCCAGCCACTGCGCACCGCGCCGCCTGCCTGGGCTGTTGGCAGCCCGGACTCCAAAGAGCGTGTGGTCCTGACTTCGATCAACATTGACCCTCCCACCCAGGAGCGTTTCAATGTCAAGATGATGACCCGCTGGCAGGAAGTCGAAAAGAACGAAGTGCGTTACAAGGGCTATTACCTTGAAGACGCTGAATATGTTGTCATTGGTTATGGCACAGCCGGCCGTATCGCCCTCTCCGCTGTGCGTGCTGCCCGCGAACAGGGCGTCAAAATTGGTTTGCTGCGCCCCATCTCCCTCTCGCCCTTCCCCACCAAAGCTGTCGATGAACTGGCTGACAGGGTCAAGGGTTTCCTGGTGGTCGAAATGAGCAATGGTCAGATGCTGGATGACATCATCTCCATCGCTGCCCGCAGAGTGCCGGTCGAATTCTATGGTCGCATGGGCGGCATGGTTCCTTATCCTGATGAAATCGCCACTGCCATCGATGACCTGGTGCATGGCGATCACGACATCAACGTGGATGCACGCGGAAAATGGCTGGCGAGTATGCGCGAGCTCGTGGGAACAGGAGAGTAGATCATGACTGATACGGATGTGAAAGTAGTCTATAAGCGCCCGCTGGGCTTCACCGATCGCGTCACGCATTATTGCCCGGGCTGCACCCACGGCGTAGCCCACCGCCTGATCGCGGAAGTGCTCGAAGAAATGGGCGAACTGAAGAATACCATCGGCGTTGCCCCCGTCGGCTGTGCCGTTTTTGCCTACAACTACTTTGACTTTGACTTTGTCGAAGCCGCCCACGGCCGCGCCCCGGCGATGGCTACTGGCATCAAACGTACGCTGCCTGGCAAAACAGTCTTTACTTACCAGGGCGATGGCGACCTTGCCTCGATGGGCATGGGCGAGATCGTTGCTGCTGCCTCCCGCGGCGAGCAGATCACCGTCATTTTCATCAACAACACCAACTATGGCATGACTGGCGGTCAGATGGCTCCAACCACCCTCCCCGGTCAGAAAACCACATCTTCGCCTCTCGGTCGCGATGTGGAAACCCAGGGTTACCCCATCCGCACCGCTGAGCTGCTTGCCACGCTGGATGGCGCCGCCTTTGTGGCACGCCGTTCCCTGCACGACGCCCGCAGCATCCGCCAGGCCAAGCGCGCCATCCGCACCGCCTTCGAAGTGCAAAAGCAGGGTCTGGGCTTCTCGATGGTCGAACTGCTCTCCATCTGCCCCACCAACTGGGGCTTGAACACGGCAAACGCGCGCCAGTGGCTGGTGGATCGCATGCTGCCCTATTACCCCGTTGGTGATTTCAAGCTCTCATCCGCTGTCAGCGAAATGAAGATTGGAGGAAATTAGCATGCAGGCAGAAATTATCATTTCGGGTTTCGGCGGTCAGGGCACGCTCTATGCCGGGCAGGTTCTGGCATATGCCGCGATGGATGAAGGCAAATATGTGACCTGGATCCCCTCCTACGGTCCTGAGATGCGTGGCGGCACAGCCAACTGCACCGTGGTCGTCTCGGATGACGAGATCGGTTCACCGACCGCCCTCCACCCCACCGCTGTGATCGCGATGAACCTCCCCTCCCTCGACAAATACGAGCCCATGATCAAACCCGGCGGCTACCTGATCGTGAATGAAAACATGGTCAATCGGGCTGCGGTTCGTGATGACATCAACATCCTGATGATACCTGCCAGCAAGATCGCCCAGGAGATCGGCAACGAACGCGCTGCCAACATGGTGCTCTTGGGCAGTCTGGAAGGCAATATGCATTTGCTCCCGGAAGGCGCCCTCGAACGCGCCCTCGAAAGCCATACCGCCGCCCGTTTGAAGAAGTTTATCTCGATGAACATCGAAGCCCTCCACCGCGGCGCGGAGTACCTGGCAGAATAGATTGCTTTTTGTTTTACACGTAGGCCGGATTGCGCACCTCCCCTGGAAGCGTAGCGGAAAGGGTTCAATCCGGCTTTTTCGTCTAGCGTAAAATGGTGGGTGGTTTGGCGTCAATCAGGCTTGACAAACCTAAACTTTGTTGTAGCCTACCCACCAAAGAAAAACCGGCATCTTGAAAATGTGCCTTCCACATTGGGGAAGGGGGACCGCGCCTACTGTCCTGCCCCCTCCAGCGAAGCGAAGGACAAATTTGATATCTGGCTTGTCCTTCCCCCTCCAGCGCAGCGGAAGGGAGGGGGGTTGGGGGGGTGGGTCAGTTAATACAGTGAATCGTCAACAATCCCCCCTTTTTTCGCCCCCACTTTGGGGAAGAGCCCTGGCTTGCCTTGCGGCGCGGTGGATGAGGTTGGTCTTGCCCCTCCATTCACGGTATGGCAATCTCCTGAAACCCGTCATCGCGAGGGAGCTTGCGACCGTGGCGATCTGCCGTCCATCAGCGTCCACAAATCTGTGCCTTGTTTTGGCCTACCCACCAAAGAAAAACCGGCATCTTGAAAATGTGCCTTCCACATTAGGGAAGGGGGACCGCGCCTACGTGTCCTGCCCCCTCCAGCGAAGCGAAGGACAAATTTGATATCTGGCTTGTCCTTCCCCCTCCAGCGAAGCGAAGGTCGAAGATCCGTGTAGCGCTGCGGAAGGGAGAGGGGGGGTTGGGGGGTGGGTTAGTTATTACGGTAGATTGATTTCCAGCAAAGAATTGGTGGTTCGTGGTGGTGTCTGCAACCTTCTCCCCGGGTCCATTCTCTTCCGCAAGCTCCGGTGAATTTGCCCTTTTTATCACTTTCCCGGAAGGATTTGGATCAACAAATATGGTATCCGGCCTGTCCTGCCCCCTCCAGCGAAACGAAGGTCGAAGATCCGTGTAGCGCAGCGGAAGGGAGAGGGGGGTTGGGGGGGTGGGTCAGTTATTCCAGTGAATCGTCAACAATCCCCCCTTTTTCCTCCCAACTCGTGACCAACACCAAAAAACTTCGCCCGCTTTTTCCTCGTCCGTTATAATACTTTCATCTATGGACCAAACCTATCAACCTCCTCGCACCCAAAGCCTTATCTTCAACCTGGGTCTTGGTTTCCCCGCCCTGGCTGCTTCGCTCGTGCTGCTCTTACTCGGCTCGGGCAATACCGTGCGCGATCCAAACCTGCTATTCCTGGTCCTGGCAGCCCTGCTGCTTTTTATCGCCATATTTTTCGCCTACCGCGTATTCCTGGTCCTCACCACCCGCTACCTGCTCACCCGCTCCAACCTTGATCTCCGCTGGGGCTTCCAACGCGAAATCATCCCTTTGGACCGGATCGAGTGGGCGCATCCGGTATCGGATTTCGACTCTCCTCTACCCTTGCCAGGTTTTCTTCTGCCGTTTCAATACTATGACACGCGCCGCATCCGCGGGCTTGGAGAGGTGGAGTTCGCCGCCACCGACAGGCAAAACATGGTCCTCATCCAGGCTGGCGATCGCCACTTTGTCATTTCACCCCTCGCTGCCCATGCTTTCGCCGAAGAATTTGCATGCCTGTCCAATCTGGGCGCGGCTGAACCCACCGAGCCGGTTTCACAGAACGCGCGCTCCTTGCTCCGGGAAATCTTCCAGGATGGCATGGCGAAAAAGCTCTTTATTGCCGGCGTGATCGGGCTCGTGGTTCTGGTCATAGTCATCGTCACCCTCAGCGCCACCAGGCTCACGGTCACCTGGATCACCCTCGAGCTGGTTCCCTCCAACCGCTTGCTGTTGCTGCTCCTGGTTGGGGCGCTGGACTGGCTGGTGAACACCTTCTTGGGCGGCTACTTCTTTTTGCGCGGCTTACTGGAAAAACGCTGGATCTTCCTCATCTGGAGTTGGAGCGTCCTGATGAGCCTCACCCTCGCCCTCGCCGCCGTCTTCATGAGCCTCGGCAGCGCTTAGCAATTCTGCGACTGGAGCAGGTAGATTTACATTCATTTTATCGGTTAACTGATACAATTTGCTTATGAATACGCTTTATTACGGGGATAATCTGGATATACTCCAGCGGTATATCAAGGACGAGTCGGTTGACCTGGTGTATTTGGACCCGCCTTTCAATTCCAATGCCAATTACAACGTGCTCTTTGCCCAAAAGGATGGCTCCCAGTCCAGCGCGCAGATCCAGGCGTTTGAAGACACCTGGCAGTGGGACCAGAACGCCATCCAGACTTACACGCGCGAAGTGGAAAAAGGCGGACCGGTCGCGGATGCTCTCAGGGCTTTCGAACTGATCCTGGGTGGCAGCAATATGATGGCTTACCTGACCATGATGGCGCCGCGGTTACAGGAATTGAGGCGAGTCCTAAAACCCACCGGGAGTCTCTATCTGCACTGCGACCCCACAGCCAGCCATTACTTGAAGGTGATGCTGGATATGGTTTTTGGGGCGGAAAACTTTCGTAATGAGATAGTCTGGAAACGCTCTACATCTGGAAGTAGTAAATCTATCGCATTTCGTTTTGGATCAGACCATGATGTAATACTTAGCTATATAAAAAGCAACCTCGCATCATTTAACAAAGTGTTTATGCCTTACCCGGAAAAGGAAATCAAAAAGAGATTTCGACGATCTGATGAAAAGGGAAGGTATAAAGATGCGGAATTGGCGACATACTCAAAAGAAAAGCTCGAGGAATTGGAAAAAGATAACCGCTTGATTGTGAATGAGAGTGGAAAGTTAAGATACAAGATTTATCTAGATGATATTAAAGGTGTCCTAGTCGACGATGTTTGGACGGATATTCCACCAATAAACTCACAAGCAGCCGAACGCATGGGTTATCCCACCCAAAAACCTCTCGCCCTACTTGAACGCATCATCAATGCCTCCAGCAATCCCGGCGATGTGGTCCTGGATCCGTTCTGCGGTTGCGGGACGGCAATCGCGGCTGCCCAGAAGCTGGGAAGGCAGTGGATCGGGATCGATATCACCCACCTTGCCATCGGTCTGATCAAACGCCGCATGGAAGACGCTTTTGGAGATTCCCTCAAATATGAAGTGATTGGTGAGCCGACCACCATCGACGATGCCAGAACCCTGGCAGAGCAGGATAAGTACCAGTTCCAGTGGTGGGCATTGGGTTTGGTGGGTGCCAGACCTGCTGATCAGAAAAAAGGCTCTGACCGCGGCATTGACGGCAGGCTCTACTTCCACGATGACAATTCCGGCAAAACCAAACAGGTTGTCCTTTCAGTTAAGGGCGGGCAGCACGTCAACGTCAGCCACATCCGCGACCTGGTCGGCGTCTTGGATCGGGAGAAAGCCGAGATCGGGGTGTACATCTGCCTTGAGGAAGCCACCAAACCCATGCGCGCGGAAGCTGCCCAGGCGGGCTTTTATCACTCGGACACTTGGAATAGGGATTATCCCAAAGTGCAGATCCTGACCATCGCGGAGCTCCTGGACGGCAAGCAGATCGACATGCCTCCGATCCAGCAGGTGAACCAGACATTCAGACGGGCAAAAAGGGAAAAGGGGAAGGATTCTGGTCAGATGGGACTTTTGGATTAACACGGGATCTGTCAGGGGGTCTGACGAAATGATGCTGAAGATCTACAGCCAGCAAGTTCTATTAGGACTTTGAATTACTTGCGGGGATTGATACGCCTCAGATCCCTTATTTGTTCGCAACAAGCCGTCGACCCCGGACTTATCTGTCATCGCGAGGAACGAAGCGATCAAAACTTACATGATCGTGGTGGTCATGCGAAACACCCCGACGCTTGCATGATCGTGCCGGTCTCCAGACCGAGCACGCTCAGTTGACCGTAGGTCTCATCCGTATTTCATTCATATGAACATTTCGCAACACCAATGGAGACCTGATGCTCAAATCTCTGTCATCGCGAGGAACGAAGCGATCTAAACTTACATGATCGTGCCGGTCTTGTGAAGCACCCCGACGCTTGCATGATCGTGCCGGTCTCCAGACCGAGCACGCTCAGTTGACCGTAGGTCTCATCCGTATTTCATTCATATGAACATTTCGCAACACTAATGGAGACCTGATGCTCAAATCTCTGTCATCGCGAGGAACGAAGCGATCTAAACTCCCAACCCCAAGGACTGTTGGCTGTTCTGAGCAATACCTGATCCACAACTTTGATATTCAATTCTTGGAGGGCGTTGAAGTATGGTCAGAAAAGCATTGAGTGAGACCTGGCGGTCAAATGCCTCGCACGGTCACGAGACCGGCGAGAACAGAGGCTATTTTAGCCCTGATGAAACCGTACTTTTCTGGTATACCGGCGGGATTCCGGCGCTCTTCGCCGAGCCTTATGCCAGCGCGCTGCTGGGCTCTTAGAGCTTGCAAAGCGCCGGTTGTATAAATTTAATTTAATAAAATTTAGTTTCTTATTTCTTCATTCTACCTGTATAATAAAGGGGCGGTGGTATTCCCATGGGTACGGCTGCGGAAATTTCCCGGATGATCGAAAAAAGCCGTGAGCTAGAGCGCTCTGGTGAGATTGCCGGCTCTCTCCACCTCGCTTCCCAGGCTCGTGAGCTTGCCCGAACACAATCTAATGCGGACCTTGAGGCATTAGCACTGAATGTGATCACCTATGCGCACATCCGCTTAGGCCATTATCAGCAAGCCAAACAATACTGCCAAAAGGTTCTGGACTTAGCAGGGGTCGAATCCCCCGCGCGGGTGGATGCCCTCCTTAACTTAGGCATCTGCGCTGGTGAAACTGATAATTTAGAGACACTCTATACGTTCACTCAGCAAGCCGTGGACTTGAGCCGCCAGATTGGTTATGACCGGGCTTTAGTGCGCGGGCTGCATTCCTTAGCCTGCACAGTCTATGTCCCCCGCGGTCAGTTCGACGTAGCTTTGGCGGTGGATGCTGAAGCCTTGCGCATTGCTCAAATACGCGGGTTGGCAGAGCTCACTTGGGGCCCACTCACCACCATGAGCTACGCCCATTGGCTACAGGGCCAACCAGCTTTAGCTCAAGCGCGCCTGCAGGAATTGCAGCAGGTGATGCTGCCCGGCTCATTAGCTGAAGGGTATTGGAACTACATTCAAGCCAATTTGGCTCTCGAACGCGGAGAATTGGAACTAGCTCAAGCTTTCTGCGCTCACACGCTTTCTATCGCTGAAGCTAACGGCATCGCTGAGAATCTTTTCATTGCACAGATGGGGCTGAGCCGGCTAAACCGCGCATGGGGTGACGCGGCAACGGCCAAGAGCTGGGCTCAAGAAGCGCTTACTGGTGCCGTAAAAAGCGGCTATCAGCACTTCCAAGCCCAAGCCTTTATAGAACGCGCACGCGCTTCCTGGCTGCTTGAGGATCTGCCCGCTGCTGAGGCTGACCTGCGAGCTGCGATTGCTTTACTCCAGCCGCAAAGGTTGGAGTTTGATTTAGCCCGAGCACAGCTCTTATTAACTGCATTGTTGCATTTGCAGCATTTACCAGAAGCCAGCAGACTATGGCAGGAAACTGCCACACAGATTGTACAAAATGGCTTTGCCTTTCTCGCCGACCAAGAACGGAAGTTGGCTTACCCGCTAATTAATGATGGCCTCAAAAGCAACGATAAACGGATTACCGAAGCTAGCCATACTTTACTAGAATATTTACAAAGGGCCCAGCCTCAGCCACTAAAAATTAATACCTTAGGCGGTTGGAGTCTGCAAAGTGGCGATCTTCAGATTGACGATACAACCCTCAAAACACGCCACGCTGGCGAGTTGCTCGGTTTGCTGCTCATTGCACCTGGGCACTCACTTTCCCATGAGCAAATCAGTGAGAGCTTATGGCCCAATAAAGAGCCTTCTTCAGCCCAAGACCTACTGCATCAGGCGAGCTCCGCCTTACGCCGCGCGCTAGAGCCGGACTTGCCCGAAAAATTCCCTTCGCGCTACCTAAGGGTGGAAGTGGGCCGAATTGTGCTGGTTTTGCCGCCAGGTTCTGAGGTAGATTATGAGATTTTTGAACGCTTTATCTTACATGAGGCATGCGAATCAGCTTTAGCAATCTACGGGGGAGATTTTCTGCCAGAATATCGCTATGCGGATTGGTGCGCCGCGCAGCGCGAGTGGTTGCGGCAGGATTTTCAGACTGCTCTCCTCGCAATGGCACACCAATGGATAGCAGGCGGTCGCTTTAGAGAATCTTTGGAATCTTGCCGCAAGGTTTTGGCACTTGAGCCTTGGCAAGAGCAGGCGGTTTTAATCGGAATGCAAGCTTGGGCGGAGTTAGGAAACACGACCGCTGCCTTGCGCCTCTACCAAACCTTAGAGAAAACCTTGCAGGAAGAGTTGGGGGTCGAGCCGCAAGCCGAATTGCAAGCTTACTATCAAGCTTTATTGAACAAGTAGATCATCTTCCTCTTTCCGTCAGTCTTTTGTCAGTCGCAGCGGATATACCATAAGCAGAACCACTGCAAATAATTATTTTCTACCCATGCGGTGGATTTACTGCAATTAAAGACTGGCAAAACCAATGCATACGATTCAAAGTTTTATCCTGCGCCTGATGGTGGATAGTGAACACCCGGAGACGCTGCGCGGTTCCTTACAAAGCTTAATTGCAGAGAGAGCGCAGTGGAGCTTTCATGATGATGCTGAGCTGATAGAGCTGTTAAAAGCTCTAAATAATAAACTTTTAGAAAGCAATCCTGAGGAGGAGTAAGAGAGGTCTCGATGAACATCAAAGCCTTATCCTTCAAACTTATCGTCTTAAGCTGTGGTTTGCTCATACTTCTGGCAGGTACTACACCGACGCAAGCCGCAGAAGTCAATCCATCCCATCCGATAATTACAACAGCAGTGCAAAGGGTTACAACAGTTGAAATAGAGCCTTACCAGCCTTTTGAGACCTTTGTCGCTCATTTTCAGGAAGTTTATAGCGGGGCGTTAGGTACTTCATTTGCCTATGACATTGGCTATTTTGGCATGGAGCAGATTTCAAATCTTGTTTATTCCGCCAACGCGGGCGTTACCTGCCAGCTCGATGAAGACCTAATTATTGTCTGCACTGGACCGCTTAGCCAAGTTACTATCAACTTTGATTACACTGCCATCGCTGATAGTTACTCTGGCCAATTTATCTGGTGGGGCTTTATCGGAAACTCAAATTACCCCTTAAACTACACGTTCAATTTGATTTATCCAACCCCTTTAGTGTATGTGCGCGCTTACTCACTTGAACCCACCGCGATTACCTCCAGCCAAATCACCTGGCAGCAAGAGAATACGTTTTCCCTACCTGGGGTAGCGCTCTTTCAGGACCCGCGTGTTTATGCTTTGTACCTACCCTTGACACAACGCGGACAGTAAAGATGACATTTCATTCGGAGGCATTGAATGACAAGTAAACATCTCTTTCAACATATTATTATCATTGCGGTGTGTTTGCTTGGGCACCTTTTAGGACCAACGCCTGCACAATCTCAGGGAGAACTAAAAACCTGGGTCCAGGCCACAGAAGGTATGTGGGGAGCTTACACCAATAGCATCGCTGTCTCGCCCAATTTTGCCAACGACAACCTTGTTTTGGTTGGTACGGGAAAGGGCGTGTTCCGCTCTGTTGATGCTGGCCTTACCTGGGCACCCAGCGCTAACTTTGAGGAAGACATTAATTACGATGCGGTGCGCCTATCTCCCTCATTCGGCACTGACCAGACAGCCTTTACATGGTCAGCCAATCGCCTCTACCGTTCTATTGATGCTGGGCAGCATTGGACACTTTTATATACTGCCTTAGCGGAGATCAATACCTTAGCCCTTTCGCCGAATTTTGCAAATGATCAAACAGCCATTTTAGGTACTCACGGGCAGGGTGCCTATCTTACCACCGATGGCGGCGCCACCTGGAATGCTTGCAACAACGGCTTAACGGATAGTTATATACTTTCAGCAGCCTTCTCACCTTCTTTTACCAGTGACCATACGGTCATGCTTGGTACGCATGGGAAAGGTTTCTTTCTTTCGGAGGACAGCAGCGCATCGTGGGTAGCCGCAAACACTGGTTTACCGACTTATTCTAATGGAAACTATTACAATATTTCCTCAATCACTCCTTCGCCTGCTTTTGGAAATGACCAGATTATCTTCGCACGTGTGTTGGGCTATCTCTACCGTACTACAGATGCCGGCACAACCTGGGTTCAGGTCAGCGGCTTGCCACAAAACTTGGTTTCGATTGCCTTACCGCCAGATTTTGCCACTAGCCACAAAGCGTATGCTTCAATTCGTTATTATTTAGGAGATGGCAAGTATATTTATACGAGCAGCGATTCTGGGGCGACGTGGTCACAACTGGCTTCCAACATGCTTGTAGGGCAGATTGCTTTAGGGACAACTATCGGTGGAGATATACAATTATTCGGTACGAGCGATAATGGTGTGACTCGCTCTGATGATGCAGGATTAACCTGGGCTTTGCATAACGAAGGCTTGGATGTTGTTCAGGTGGTTTCGTTGGCCGTCTCACCGGCTTATGAGAACGATCAAACCGTTTTCGCAATAGGCAACAATAACTTATATCGCTCAATCAACGGCGCTGAGACCTGGAGCCAACTTTACCCGGAAAATTTCTTAGCAAGCCTTCCTCCTCGCCCAAACGAAGTCACGTCGAGTTATATAACATCAACCTCCGATTACTATTACTCTGTTGCCATCTCACCTGCATTTGCCAGTGATGAGACCGTTTTTGTGGGTGGGCGCCGTGGCGTGTTCCGCTCAGTAGACGCAGGTGAGACATGGGAGCTGGTTAGCAACGATATCCCCGAGGTCGATATACTCTCTATTGGCATTTCACCTGATTATGCCAATGACCAGCGTGTTTTCGTGGGGTTGAATGTTTATTTTGGGGAAACAAGTATTTATTTTTCCAATAATGGGGGAGATAGCTGGCTTCCCACAGGGCCTGAGGAGGGTGGGCCTATTGATGGCTTCGTATTCTCTCCGCAATATTCTCAGGATGGTATTCTCTTTGCAATCGATAGTGTCTGGGGAGGGATCTACACAAGCAGCGGGGATTACTCTGTTTGGTTTCATAAAGAGACATACACAGGTCAGGCTGTCGATTTAGCGCTTTCACCCAGTTATCCAGATGACCACACTTACTATACATTGGAAAACGGCCCTGGCATTTGGATAACCACAGATGATGGTGAGAGCTCAAGCCCGTTGGTAAGTTTTGCAGAATACACATCTCCTACCGATCTGCTCATGTCATCTAATTTTGCCCAAGATCACACGTTTTATGTCAGTTTCTTTGATGAGGTCGGCGTAATCCGCTCAACGGACGGCGGTACCAATTGGCAACCCGTAAATAGCGGCCTGCAAGGAAATTTTGTTCAAACCATAGCATTTTTAGGCAGTACAAGCGACTTAATCGCTGGAACGCTTGCCTCAGGTGTATGGGTTTATCGCAACGCAGATAACACAAGCCAGCTTTACCTTCCACTTATTACCAGGTAGCTGATCAGAATAAAAGTAGCTTTAGCCTCGTTCTTTGAATTGCTGAGCCTAGCCTCACTCTCCCGCTAGGCTCAGCGCTTATTAATATGTTCCATAGAAGACAAGATATCTAAGCAGGTATAATTCCGAGCAGGTGCTGCGCATGGATATCCGCTCGACTATTATTACCCTCACCATTCTGGCTGTTATCGCCGCGATTTGGTCAGCGGTGCGGGCTTCCCGCGCCATCCAAAAAGGCAAGCGCAAGCCCTTTTATTTCAAGTGCCGCAAGCTCTTAGGACAAAATCGACCCCCCGCACCTTAAAAATAGGAGTTTTTACACACAGACAGCCATCCAGCGCCATCCAATAACAGTGTAAATAGTGTAAAAAGTGTAAGAACCCCAATAAATGACAGGAAACAGGGGAATACCGGCTCATTCAGAACGGTTACTCAATAATTTGTACCAGTGCTTCAGATTTTCTTGACTCTCGTCGCCTATGCTATAATCTTTATTCTGGTGGGGTGTCTCTTCCCCCTGCATTCGAGCTATGAAAATGACCGGAACCTTACCAATTCATCGCCGTGTCCAAGCTTTGCTTGCAGCAGGTGTGTTGGTAGCCTTGGTGCTCATGCTGAATGCCTGCGGTTCCGCTGGGGGCAGACCTCCTCAGTCGGAAAGTGACCAGACGGTCACGCCCTGGTCATCCGCCACCCCCACTCCAACCCAGCAGCCCAGCGCAACCGCCACACCCGACATCTGGCCCACCTTCGCCCCGCCCAGTAAGCCTGCCTCCACAGAGATCCCTCCCGCCGCGCCGCGCCTGGAGCTGGATGAGGATGTGAAGATCTGGCTGCTCCTCGGCACCGAAGCCGAAAAGCCCTACGTCAGCCGCACGGATGCCATCCATCTGCTGCTGATTAACGAAAGGCTTTCCAAGGCAAGCGTCATTTCCATCCCGGGCAGCCTGTTTGTCTACCTCCCCGGGCACACGATGCAGCGGCTCAACACGGCTTACGCCCTCGGCGGCATGGAACTTGTACGCGATACCCTTGCGTACAACTTTGGCATCCGCCTGGATAAATTCGTCCTTGCCCATCCCACCGGGTTCAAATGGCTGGTGGACGACCTGGGCGGGTTGGACGTGAGCGTTCTGTTTCCGATCCGCGATGCCTGCGGCGGCTTGCCTGCTGGCACGTACCGCATGAACGGCGACAAGGTGTATTGTTACGTTTCGTATCTTGGCGGCGACGAGGTCAATCGCACCCGCCGCCAGCAGCAGGTTTTGCAATTGCTCTTTACCAAATTAGTTCAAAATGGCAGATTAGCCCGGCTGCCGGTTTTGTATGCTTCTTACCAGGATCATCTCGAAACCGACATCTCCCTGCTGGATCTCCTTTTCCGCGTGCCCTTGGCGCTGCGCCTCGGGGATCCGGATCGGGTGAGTTACTTCGTATTGGGATGGGAGCGGCTCCGCCAGTGGGAATTGCCCGACAATACCCAAACTGTCGTCCTGCTTCCGCGTGAAGAGGAAGTTGCCCTGGTATTCGAGCAGGCACTCGCGGCGATCAGAGAACCTTCCCCCCTCGGGGAGATCGTCCTGACGTATGAAGCCCAGGTCACCGTTGCCGTCGCGCTGACGCAGACAGCCCAGGCAACTGTGTACGTGCCGGTTTGGCCGACGAGTACGCCCATCGGGCAGCCTACCGCGAGCATCACTCAGCCAGGTCAGCCAACCGCGACGCGCACGCCGACCCAACCCGGTCAACCAACCGCGACCCGCACCACAACGCCGACTCGTACCACAACGCCGACTGCCACACGTTCTGAACCGTATCCGATACCGACGGCTGTGTTCTACACCCCAACACCCACGCCGCCCGCGTATCCTTAAAAATTGGAGAAAATGATTCGAAAGATCAAACCCAGGCAATTATCCTCACTCCTCAGAGTCCTGATGGCGTGTGGACTTTTGCTGGGTCTGATCGGAACAGCCCCTGCAAAGTCGATCTCCCTGCCCTCCGCCGGGGTTCACCGTTTTGTGACCATCGAGGTCGACTACACCATCTACGAGTGGTGGCTGCTTTCGTGGAAAACCTCCGCAATCGTCTGCCAGGTCTACACCGAGCATGAGTCCTGGCCGGATAACTCCGAAGTGCTTTATTACTGCGGATCCACCATTCAAAAACAGTGGATAGGCACGGGCGCCTGTGTCTTTGATGAAAACATCACCAACCCCCAGGAATGCAAGGGCTTATATCTTCACCAGGCAAGTGTGACGCCTTCCAAGCGCAAAGTAGAGATCAGCCTGCCATCACCGGAGGTGTTTGTTTCCATTTCCAATTGCAATAACCAACCCGGGCAATCCAACTGCACCACGCTGCCATATCTGCGCCTGCAGGCGGTTGAGCCGCTCCCCAACGAACAGATCATCCAGATCCTGGGCACGGTCAACGGTGCTGGTTTCAGTTGCCCTGGCAGCGCCTGCGACTTGCCTTTGAGCCCGACCGGCATGGAAGGTGTCCAGGTGGAATTCTGGGCGGAGTCGAGCTATGGTGACTCGAGCGACCGCTACAACGCCCAGGTTCGCGTGATCCCCTGGGGCGATTTTGCCAACCCCGATCAGCCCGCTGCCGACAAGCCCAGTTATTACGTGGATGTGCTCAGTTCCCAGTGGCTGGGCGAAGGTCAGTCCACCTGTTCCGAGATCTGGCAGTCTTTCCTCCCGGTGGATGGTCCGCCCTCCTGGCTCCGGACGCCTCAACTGGCGGAGGAACTGGTCTCGACCAATGAGTATTACCTCCTGGCGGGGCTGCTCATCAAGCAGGGGCTGGTGGATGCCGGCACGTGTCCCTCAGGCGGGCTTGAAACCAACGGTGCCGCCAATGCCTGCGGGAAGGAAGTTGCCCAACCGCTGGTGGATGAATGGCAAAACCAGTTTGACTCGGAAATTATGCGCGTTGCCGATGACACTGGCGTTCCCGCCCAGTTGATGAAGAACATCTTCAGCCGCGAGAGCCAATTCTGGCCTGGCATCTACGAAAAAGTCCGGGAAGCCGGTCTCGGTCACCTCAGCGACATAGGCGCGGACGGGGTTTTGCTCTGGAACCCGGCTTTTTACAGCCAGTTCTGCCCGCTGATCCTGGCGGATGAAACCTGCCAGCGCGGCTTTGGCAACCTCGATCCTGCTCAACAGGAAATGCTCCGCGGCGCCCTCGTCCAGAAGGTCAATGCCGCCTGCGCGGATTGTCCGGTGGGGATTGACCTAACCCAGGCAAATTTCAGCATCAGCATCTTCGCCCGCAGCCTCCTGGCTAATTGCGAGCAGGTGCGCCAGATCATCTACAACACAACTGGTCGCCAACCCGGGCAGGTCGCGAAGTATGAGGATTTGTGGAAATTCACTCTGTTGAATTACAACGCTGGTCCCGGCTGCCTTGGTAACGCCATGCAGCGCACGATCAACAATGGCAATCCGCTTACCTGGGAAAATATCACTTACAACCTGCAGGAACTCTGCCGCGCTGGCATCGCTTACGTTGATGACGTCTCAACCATGCCCCAGCCTGAGGAGGGCAGCATCAATGACCTCCTGAGTACGCCCAAACCGAGCACCTACCTGCCCACGCCCACGCTCCAGCCAACACCGCGTCCGATCATCCTGACCCCCACGCCCGGACCGACTGTCACGCCCGGACCGACTGTCACGCCCGGACCGACCCCCACAGGAACTCCTTACCCCTAATCCCCCTCTAAATGGAGTTTAGGCTTTGCCTGAACGCAGCTCATCGAGTTGCGTTTCCAGCTCTGCCCGTTTCTCGACACCGGCTTGCTCAACTTCGTAGCGCACATTCTGGATGTAGTCGCAGATTTTTGCTTTCAGTTCTTCACCCGTATAAGGGGCATACAACCGGGCTAAACTGCTGCCCACCAGCCCACCGAGTACTGCGCCAAATAACCAACTGGATCCTTTGCTCATATCAACTTCCTTTAGATATTTATTGTTTATATTATAAGGGATTGTAGAGTGATAAGAAACTTAACCTCTAAGCCAGTCCAACCCCCTCCAGCGAAGCACAGGGTCGAAGATCCGTGTAGCGCAGCGAAAGGGAAGTGGGGGTTAGGGGGGTGGGTCTTTTCTAAGAGATGGAGCATTTTTCTCGGATCGACTTTCTATGTGGTCGCAAAATTTAGATGCAATTCCCCTGGCCTCTGCGTGCTTGTTCTCGGTTGCGTTTAGCATTTTAGCGCAATACCGCTTTTGCGTTTTTGACATGCATAAAAAACGCGCAAAAGCGCAAAAGCTCCATCAACGCCATGATCGTATATATCCATCCAACGAAATGTTAATATGTCTCTATCAAACAAATACTATCCTTTAATCACTTAAATTATGCAACTTTGGCAATTAACAAGGAGTGAATATGGGAAAAATTATTGGAATTGACCTTGGAACTACAAACAGTGTCGTCTCCATCATTGAAGGTGGATCCCCGACTGTAATTTCAACTTCAGAAGGGTCGCGTTTACTGCCTTCTGTCGTGGCTTTTAATAAAAACGGTGAACGCCTGGTGGGCATCCCTGCCAAACGGCAGGCTATTGTTAACCCTGAGAATACCGTCTCCTCCGTGAAACGTTTCATGGGACGCCGCTACGACGAAGTGGCGCAGGAACGCGCAATGGTCTCGTTTAAAGTCGTTGCCGGTCCCACAGGTGACGCCCGCATCCAGATCCCTGTTACCGGGCAAACCTATACCCCGCAGGAGATCTCTGCCATGATATTGGCGAAATTGAAGACCGATGCCGAAGCCTACCTGGGCGAAAAAGTCACCCAGGCTGTCATTACTGTGCCGGCTTACTTCAACGACAGCCAGCGCCAGGCAACCAAAGATGCCGGCAAGATCGCCGGTTTGGAAGTGATGCGTATCATCAACGAACCGACTGCCTCCGCTCTGGCGTACGGACTCGACAAGAAAGAAAATGAGATCATCCTGGTCTTTGACCTGGGTGGTGGTACGTTTGATGTATCTCTGCTCGAAGTTGGCGGCGGCGTGGTGGAAGTGAAAGCCACCAACGGCGACACACACCTGGGCGGCGATGACTGGGATAACGTGATAGTGAACTGGGCAGCGGAAGAATTCCGCAAAGACCAGGGCATCGACCTGCGCCAGGATCGCCAGGCGCTCCAGCGTCTGCGCGAAGCCGCTGAAAAAGCCAAGATCGAGCTCAGCACCGTGCTTGAGACCGAGATCAACCTGCCCTACATCACTGCTGATGCCAGCGGACCCAAGCACCTGCTGCTCAAGCTCAGCCGTGCCAAATTTGAACAGATGACTGAAAACCTGCTCAATCGCTGTCTGCCTCCCTTCCAGGCTGTCATAAAAGATGCCGGAATGAGTATTGATCGTATCGATGAAGTTGTGCTCGTTGGTGGCGCCACCCGTATGCCGATGGTCCAGGAATTTCTCAAGAAGCAGACCAACGGCAAAGAGCCCAACAAGGGCGTCAACCCGGATGAGGTTGTCTCTGTCGGCGCGGCTATTCAAGGCGGCGTACTTGCTGGCGATGTCAAGGACGTGCTGCTGCTGGACGTCACTCCTCTCTCCCTGGGAGTAGAGACTCTGGGCGGCGTCATGACCCGTTTGATCGAGCGTAACACCACCATCCCGGTCAAGAAAACCGAAACCTTTTCGACCGCGGAAGACAGCCAGACCGCTGTGGATATCCATGTACTGCAGGGCGAACGCTCGATGGCGACCGACAACATGACTCTTGGTCGCTTCCGCCTGGATGGCATTCCGCCGGCGCCGCGCGGCATCCCGCAAGTGGAAGTTACTTTTGATATCGATGCCAACGGCATCCTAAGCGTGACCGCGAAGGATAAAGCCAGCGGTAAGGAACAAAAGGTTACCATCACCGCTTCCACCAACCTGAACAAGGCGGATGTGGAACGCATGGTGCGCGAAGCTTCGCAAAATAAGGCAGAGGATGATCGCCGCAAGGCGCTGATTGAAGCCCGCAACATGGGCGACAGCCTGGCGTATCAGTCCGAAAAGACCCTGAAGGAACTGGGTGAGAAAGTGGATGTTGCCTTGCGCAACGATGCTGAAGCCAAGCTCCAGGTGCTGCGTGGGGCGATCACTGGCGACGATGTCAGCGCCATCACCAATGCCAGCAATGCCTTGCAGGAAGTGATGCAGAAGATCGGCACCGCTGCCTACCAGCAAGCCGGTCCTGCCGAAGGCGGTCAGCCCGGCGCTGGATTTGGCGGACAGCCTGGTCAGCAGCAGAATCAGCCGGGAGGCAATGACGAGGATGTCGTGGAAGGTGAATTTCACGAAGCATAAAAGTCACTTTTAAAACAAGAAGAGCCTGTTTAACCAAGAACAGGCTCTTTTTTCTTGTTTTGCATAAAGCGATATATTATTTGCTTGGGGTCATCTGACAGGCTATCCAATCCATTATAATTACCCTATGATCAAAATTCTGCACTTTGCTGATGCTCACATCGATATGGCTAACTACGGTCAGCACGATGTCGCGACCGGATTGCCGCAACGCGTGGTGGACTTCCTCAAATCCCTCGATATCATCGTTGACACCGCCATCAACGAAAAAGTCGACCTGGTCATTTTCGCCGGAGACACCTACCGCGATCGATCTCCAGCCCCGACTTTTCAACGCGAGTGGGGCAAGCGCATCATGCGCCTTTCACGCGCCAAGATCCCAACCTTGCTGCTCACCGGCAACCACGATGTCTCCCCCTCGCAGTATCGCGCACACGCCATCCAGGAATTCGACACGCTCAGCCCCGATTTCATCCACGTTGTCAGTTCGCTCAAGCTGCTCAGCCCGGAAGATCTCGATGGTGTTCCAGTGCAGGTGGTTGCCATCCCCTGGATCACACGTTCGGGGATCGTGGCGTCTCTATCAGCAGAATCCTCCAAAGAAGAAAGCCCACAGGAGCTAATTGAAAAGACGCTGAACGACTGGCTCGATCTAACCATTTCAAGCCTTGATCCGAACCTCCCCACCATTCTGACAGCGCATGCATCGATCGCTGGGGCAAAGTTTGGCAGTGAGCAGACCGTCAAAATTGGCAGGGACGTGGTCCTGCCGCCCGGTCTGGTGGCAAACCCGGCATTTGATTATGTTGCTCTGGGTCACATCCATCGCTATCAGAACCTCAACGAGGGAGCACACCCTCCGGTTATCTACCCCGGTTCGATCGAACGCGTGGATTTCGGCGAGATCAACGAAGGTAAAGGTTTCATCATCGCGGAAGTTGAGAAAGGTCACACCAATTTCCGTTGGCAGCAACTGCCGATCCGGCGCTTCCTGGATTACTGGGTCGAACTGGATGACCTGCTGGGTGTCAATGAAAAAATCTTTGCAGCCTTGCCGGAAAGTGAAGCAATGGCAGACGCAATTGTGCGCTTGACACTCATTTATCCCAGGGACCTGGAAACTTTGATCGATGAAGCCCGCATCCATGATCACTTCAAGGACACCTTCGCTTTTCAGTTAGTCAAGAAACCAATTTCCAAAGCCCGAACACGCCTTGGCGATAGCTTCGAAGCCAGCAGCATGACCCCGGCGGAACTGCTGGATCTTTATTGGAAGCGGCAGCACATCGATGATCAAGCCGAGCGGGAACGCCTGCAGAAGCTGGCTGAAGAACTCATCACTCAATCACAAAGTAATTAGGTTTTCTTCACCTGTCTTATGGTGTCCATTCATCGTGGATGATCGCTGATAGGTAATATGCCCCATCTCCGCTTTGCTGGAATCCCAGCCGCAGCGATTGCCAGTCCAGGTAGCCATAAGCTTCCGTCCCGGGCTGGAGGTACTCAACGTAATGCCCATCCGGATAGACATCGGTGAAGTTATCGATGGTATTGCTGGCTTTTCGCGAGGGGTCCAGCAACCGCCCCCACTCTTGGGCAGGGGGGTCACTGGTGACGTATTCAGGCCAGTATTCCGCGACGGTCAGGTTGATGTCCATTCCGCTGCCTGCCTGCACACCCCAATGGTAGACTTCCAGGTTACTTCCAAAAGCCGCCACCTGTTCCCTCGTGAAGACCAGGTCGCTATACACATTCACAAAGCCATACGGAGAGATCCGCACGCCCAGTTCGGGGTGGATAAAAGGCGCTAGCGCAGCAAAATCCTGGCTTTGCAGGAGCGGCAGGATCTGACCAGCCAGCCCCTCAAAAGTATCTGCGATCGGTTCCAGCGGGCAGCTGGCGTTTTCGAGCTCAGCTACCTGGGTTGAAAGGGTATTGATTTGATCTTGTGCGGTCAGTAGTTGCTCTGTAAGTACTTGGTTTTGCTGCCTGAGTTGCTCGAGCTCCGTACTTTCGCTCGGGGTAGCCGCCACGCAGCTTGAAAGGGTCAGAATGAGTACGATCATCAAGGGGACGAGTTTCTTTTTCATAGTTCCTCCGAATCGGGGCGCAAAATCACACCCGCTGCAATCAAGACGGAATATTTAGGAAAATGTTCCAGTAAAACGAATCGGATGTTTGTAAACTATGGCAGTTCGCTGAACCGGATCGCGTCCAACATCCGCGCCAGGCGCACCGTCTCTTTCACGTCGTGCACCCGCAGGATGTCCACCCCGTGCAGCACACCCCAGGCATTCGCAGCCAGGCTGCCTTCCAGGCGTTCTCCCTGCGGTAGGTTGAGCGTGTGTCCAATGAAACCCTTGCGTGAGACACCCAGCAAAATTGGGAAGCCCAGATCGCGCAGCATGTCAATGTGTTTGAGGAGGAAAAGATTTTGTTTGATGGTTTTTCCAAAACCGATGCCGGGATCGATGATGATCCTGTCCGGTCTGACGCCTGCCTCCACGGCCAATTCCGCCCCCTCAGCCAGCCAGTCGCGCACCTCAGTGACGATATCGTCATACGTCACGCCCTCATAATGCCCGCCGAGATCACTGTTGACTGCCTGTGCGCCTTGCGTGCGGTTGTGCATCAGAATTGCAGTCGCATCCGCCGCTGCCACCGTGCCTGCCATGGCTGGATCAAAGCGGAAACCCCAAATGTCATTGATGATGTGTGCCCCTTCCGCAAGGCAAGCCTTTGCGGTTTCAGCCTTGTAAGTGTCGATTGAGAGGATCACGTCCGGCATATCCTTGCGCAGGGTTTTCACAACCGGAAGAAGCCGGCTTAACTCATTTTCCACGCTGATGGGCGTCGCACCGGGGCGGGTGGATTCTGCGCCAATGTCCAGGATGTCGCAGCCATCCTGGATGAAACGCTCCGCCTGCAGCAGCGCTGTGCGGATGTAGTCGCGTTCTCTCAGGAGTCCATCCCCCGAAAAGCTGTCCGGGGTGAGATTGATGATGCCCATGATGTAGGTTTTTTTGCCCAGTTCTGGCAGAAGCTGATTTTTCATATTCACCTCAGGGGATGTTGGCGTGTGCTTCAACAAACAGTTTCAAATCTGCAATTTCCCCCTGCATGGCATACACTCTAAAGTTAAACGGGATGGTGCCTGTGAGGGATTGGACCCCGGAAGGTTCCCAGCGGCGCAGACCAAGCACCTGGTTGTTCATGTCGTAGACCACCCCGAATACCCAGACGTAATCTGCTTCCCCATTGGGGATATTCACCACCCCCGCCGCGTCCACAAAGCTTGCGCCGTGAGCAATGGCTGACGTTTCCGCAACAATTTCAGCATCCAGGTAGCGCGAGTCGTCCGGCATCACCGGCAGCCAATCCTTGATTTGAGCACTGACTACAAAACTATCCGGAACCGTTGGGGGCAAATATGCCACTAAAGGCATCGTCTCCTGGGCAGGCAGGATATTCAGTGGCAGAATACCATCCATCTCCAGCGCTGTCCCATCCGGTCCGCTGAGTGTGAAGCGCACCGATGGATTCTCCACGGGGGATTGACTGGTGTTTTCAAGCTGGGCGAAGCAGTAAGCTCCGCCAAGCGCGTCCTGGTAGCAGACTGGCTCCGCAGCCAGGCGCAGCGGGCTGAAAGGATCCGGGGTTGGAGTGGAATTTGACTGGCTTGTTACTTCTAAAACTGGCGTGGGGGTGATCGGGATGATCAGCACCGTCCCGACGCCCATCATGTTGGGGATTACGGTGGGGTTGGTGGCTTTGAGCGCATCCAGTGAAACGCCGTACCTGAGCGCTACGCCAAACATATCGTCCTTATCAGTGACGATGTAAGTAACCGGTGCAGGTGTTGGAGTTAGCGTGGGGGTGTGAGTGAGAGTGGGCGTAAGTGTGTTTGAAGGCATCAGCGTGATGCTGGGGGTGAGCGCAACCACGGCTGTGTCTGTTGGCAGCGGCACAATAGTTGGCAGGCTGATATCCTCTGCCGAGCAGCCAGCCAGTGCCAAAATTACAAAAAATACCAAACCAAGTTGCCACTTCATTTTTTGCATTATACCTGCAGCCCGGGATTCCATTTTTACGCTTGGGATCAATCCGGCATGGAAAGCCCGCCGGTCGCTTCCATCCAGTCCACGATGGTTTCTACGGCTTTGGGCACATCGTTGTCACTCATATCCACCCGCAATACTGGCAGACGCGACTGAGTCACCAACTCCTTGAGCACTTCCTGTTCGCGTTTGAACTGCTCCAGGTCGTTGTATTGGCTGGGATTACCCGAAACCTTTAAACGTTCCTGGCGGGCTTTAGCAAATGTTTCCGGGGAACGCGTGCAGAAGATCAGGCGGAAGTTAAGGGGCAATAATCCTTCTTCCAGCCAGCTGAAGTCATACCGTTTGCCGTACGTGAGCCATTGGTCCATCTGAGTGGAGATGTGAAAGCGGTCGATAACCCAGGAATAATAGCGGTTGAGTTCAAAAAGGCGCAGCCAGGTGCGGTAGGTTTCCAGTGCCTGGGCTTCTTCTTCCGGCGCAAAGTTGATCAGACCACGTCCCCAGGGATAATTGGTGAAGGTGCACCATTCCGCTGAGATCAGCGGGGAGTGATAGCGGTACTTGCGCGGACCAGTGAAACGGGGGTGATCATTCAGCGCGAAGGCGATCTCAGTCTTAAAGGTAAGGCGTGTACCTTCCAGAATGACTTTCGGTGTGAGCTTGGGCATGATGTTCCTTTCCAGCTGGATGATCCTATTTTACAGGAAAGTAGAAACGACGGCGGTTTCTTTACATTCCACAAATTCCCCTAAAGTCTATGGGATTGAGTACAATCCAGGTATGACACAACAAAAACGACCTCAAATTCTTTTAACCAATGACGACTCAATCAATTCCCCCGGGCTTTGGGCGGCAGCGGAAGCGCTTTCGGACCTTGGGTTTGTGAACGTGGTTGCGCCGCGCGTGCAGCAGACATCCATGGGGCGGGCTCTCCCGCGCGATACAGACGGTTATATCCGTTCGCAAAAGCTGATTGTGCATGGAAAAGAATGGGAAGTGTATGGTGTGGGGGCAACACCAGCCCAGGCTGTACTGCACGGTGTGCTGGAAGTAATGGGGTTCCAGCCGGACCTGTTAGTTTCGGGCATTAACTATGGAGAAAACGTAGCATCGGGGATCACGGTGAGCGGCACGGTCGGAGCAGCACTTGAGGGGGCTTCGATGGGGATCCCGGCACTGGCTGTTTCTCTGCAGACTCCAATAACAGAACATTTTGACCTCTCAGATCGGGTGGACTTCTCAACGGCTGCCTGGTTCACGCGATTTTTTGCTGAAAAGCTTTTGCATAAGACCATGCCTTTTGATGTGGATGTGCTTAAAGTGGATGTGCCTTCAGATGCAACGCCGGAGACACCCTGGGTGGTAACGCGCCAATCGCGCCAGCGTTATTTCTATGCCAAACCGAGGGATCCATCCATCACCGAAGGTTCGCGCAATATGGGCTATGAAGCACGCGTTTACCCGGAAGGGCTCGAAGCGGATGGGGACCTCAAGACGGTGATACTGGACAGGAAGGTGTCGGTGACACCAGTCAGCCTCGATTTGACCTCGCGGGTGGACTTGCACGACTTCCGACGCTTGTTGGAGGAGTAGTTTTGCGGAGGTTTTGCGCTTTTGCGCGTTTTTTTGCACTGTCAAAAACGCAAAACCTCGGTTAGTTCAAGTTTCGTTCTGATCCCCTAAATATTGAAGCGGATCTCGATGATGTCGCCATCTTCGATGATGTAGTTCTTTCCCTCAACCCGCAAGCGACCTTTGTTGCGGGCTTCGGCGGTGCTGCCGTAGGTGATCATATCCTGGAAGGAGAGGATCTCCGCGCGGATGAAGCCCTTTTCCATGTCAGAATGGATCACACCAGCTGCCTCGCGGGCGTTAGCCCCCCTGCGCAGCGTCCAAGCGTGGACTTCCTTCTCCCCGGCGGTAAAAAACGAGTGTACGCCCAGGAGATCATAAGATAGCTTGATCAGGCGC
>Ga0228536_1000219_pt1 | contig 139497 bp, 122 predicted proteins | sample SJ1Smetagenome_FD_168611 | JGI IMG/M metagenome (GOLD analysis project Ga0228536, IMG submission 168611) | Enriched culture of PCE-dechlorinating microbial communities from Ithaca, New York, USA - SJ1.S | ecosystem: Engineered > Modeled > Simulated communities (microbial... > Unclassified...
AAGAAAAAAAGAAGCAAAAAAAGAAAAGTCTTGATACGAGAATAACTCTTCGAGTTATTTCCCGTATCAATCCTATTAAACAACAATTTACTTTAACTTTTTTGTCCTAAAAATGGGGGGAAGTATACTTTATTTAATTTAAAAACATGAAAATCCTTTTTGTTATACAATTGACTTTGCTAATTTGTCTTAACAACCTGATTGGACAACCTTGGGAAAAAAATTATGGTGTTTCAGGCAGATTTGATGAATTTAGAAATCTATCTGAAACCTATGATGGTGGATTCTTCCTGCTTGGTGCATATGATTATTTCCCAGACACCAGAGGGTGGTTGATAAAAGTTGATATAAACGGAAACAAACTCTATGATATAATTATAGGATTGAACAATGGTTTTGACCAATTAAATCTTCCTTTATCAATAAGCCAAACATCGGATGGAGGGAATATTTTATGCACAGGTCAAGGTCCAGACTATATGGGAGATATTGGTGTTATTAAACTTGACCCTTGTGGTAACCTGGAATGGTGCAAAGTATTTAACACCCCGGTTAATCCTGATTGGGGAGTGGAAATAAAACAATTGCAGGATGGAGGCTATATTTTGCTAACGATGGGTTATAACTATCCAGTTAATAACCCGCGCATTCATTTATTCAGGTTAAATCCAGCAGGTGAAGTGTTGTGGATTGAGCCTTATGCTACAACTGCCAACAACCCGTATATAAGCTATAATGACCCTTATGACCTGGTTGTTACCCCTGACGAGGACTTTTTTATCAGTGGCTTTTGCTACTGGTGTGATGAACCCGCGGGTACTGGTGGAGTTAATAATGATTGCAGGCTAAAGGCAATGGCAATTTTTGCCGACAGCAACCGACAAGAAGAGTGGGTAAGTGTATATAGAGCTACCGATACACTAGCCTATTCTGATGCCGGTTGGTCAACACAGCAAGGAAGCGGGCACTTTTATATTGGAGCGATTGATCGCTCAACAGTTGAATATTCACCATCTTTAATAATAATGGATAGCTTAGGAAACATAATTCATGATTCAATCCCACAATTTCCTATGGTTGGCGAAAAATGGGCAGAAGGATTTATGGTAAATCCTTCCTTTACTTCTGATGGACGATTGTTCACTAATATTTTGTATGCTGATAGTTCAAATTTTTACCCAGGTTGGCTTGGCTTGCATGAACTTGATTCCTTAGGTGGCTGGCATAAATCATTTATTCATCCAACAGCCCATGCCGAAAGCCGGATATTGGTAACTTCTGATGATAAGATATTAGCTGGTGCAGTAGTTGGCAGCGGCTATGATCAGGACATCATCCTGATGAAATTCAACACCAACCTTGAGTACGACAGCATATACACAGCACCCCGTGAGTATGATTATCTCTGCCCCGAGCCTATTGTTTCAAAAACCATTGATTTAAGCAGTTGCGAGGTAATTGTTGATGTAAAGGATATACCCACCCGCAAGGAGTATGAGGCCCGCGTCAGTTTAATACCCATTACGCCTGCACCCAACCCTGCCGGCGATTATGTGCGCTTTTTGCTTGAAAACACGGAGTATCACACCAAGATTCGGGTGGTGTGTTACGATATACAAGGCCGGCAATTGGCTGAGTTGCCCGTAAACTCAGGCATTCACGAAACCGGGCTGGATGTTTCGCGCTGGCGGCCGGGCATGTATATGGCGGTGGTGTATGCAGGTAATAAACAAATGGGCAAGGCGAGGTTTGTGGTGGAGTGAGGTTATTGGTGGTCGAGCGAAGCCGGGACCATCCGGGTTTCGCGGAGTCGGGACCACCGGTAGACAAGCCGAAATAATTAGAACTGAGAAAAAAACCTGTCAATCCTGTCAATCCTGTCAAAAAAAAACTACAAAACCTGTCCCATGAAAAAAACAATCATACTCCTTTTCTTTATCGCCATCAGCGGCATCTCCCGCGCCCAGCAACCCATTGATTCATTGTACCTCTGGGTAAATTTTCAGGAAGAAAATATTGTCATCGACATTCCAAAAGATTATTTCACCCTTCGGACAATTGTACCCCAACTGCCGCGCTTTGTTGCAGTACGCAAACTGAATATACTGGTTCCGCCTTTACCTCAAAATGACTTACTGCTGCAATCCTTTCATAACTACCTGACCAAAACCACCGAACCTGCCGATAATTACCAGCGCCTGGACTGGCTGCGGGTAATGGCGTTGTATCTTTATTTCAGCCGGAATGATCTGTCGAAACTTGCGCCAGAGGTTTTAACAACCTTAGAAAACTGGCAAACAGCACCGAGTACCAACATAATCAGAAAGGAAGTGGAATTGGTGAAAAGGTGGGAGGAAATGGTACAACCAAATGCAAATTAATATGAAATACATTCTGTTACTTATTGCTTGCTGCTTTTATGCTGCAAGTTTAATAGCCAACCCTCACAGTGCGAAATCAGAAACCCTCTTGCAGGAATTGGAATTGCGGCTTGATCCTATGCCCGGATATATGAAAGATGAGATTCTGGAAGGAATATTTGTGCTTTCTGCCAAGGAATTAATGGAAGCCAAAAGGGATATTGAAATGCAGTTCTACAACTATGGTTTTAACCGTTTGTTGTCAGCTTCACTCACCGATACAATACCCGTGCCTATTGATACTCTTATGAGTCTGTTGACCGCAGATGGGAGCATACAATCCCTTATGCAGCAGGCATGGTTATTATTCGAGGCTGGTGAATTGTCAAACGCAATAAGCAGGATGACATCAATACCAACTGAAATAACTTTAACCAGCACTGATGTTATGGAGCATGGAGAGCAATTGGCCTTTATGCAATGGATGAATCAAAATCTGGTAATTGGAGAGGAGAATACAGAAGCACTGAATTATTTTTTACAAAGCACATCCGCTTCTGTTTCTTCTGCAGCAAGGAGTATTATGGTGGCTCATAACCTGCTGGAATACAATGAACCTTATCTTATCCCCGATTTAACCAAAAGCATAGAGGTCAAAAAAATAAATTTAAAGCCAAATGCTTTTGAAGCAGCTTCCTTAAAAGTATATCCCAATCCTGCGAATGAATTTGTCACAATAGAATACAATACAGGTGCTGATGTAAGTCAGGCAGTTATTGAAGTTATTGACGAATCGGGCAGAAGGGTTTACAACAATAACCTCGGACGTCAATTTGACCAAATAATACTTGATACCCGGAACTTTAAACCAGGTAATTACATCGTCAGGTTAGTTTCAGGTAGTAAGTATATTGGCAATTCCAATGTCATCATTTCACGCTAACATTAACTTTCAAGAAAACCGGATTGTATATCCGGTTTTCTTTTTAAACAATAGTACACATGAGATATCTACTTTTCTTGTTATTAATCACATTACATCATCTATGTTTTTCGCAAAGATGGGAACGCATCTATGGTCTAGAAAATCGTAGGGAGAACTTTCGTAACCTAAACGAAACTTATGATGGGGGTTTTTTAATACTTGGTTCCTATAATTTTTTCCCTGACACTCGCGGGTGGATCATAAAGACAGACATCAATGGTAATTATCTATATGATATTACCATTGGAATGCCGGGTACTGGATTGGGAAATCTCAATTATCCATCTTCTATTTCGCCAACATTTGACGGTGGCTTTATTGTTTGTGGTAGCCATGATCAATGGACTGTTAATGATATAGGAATCACCAAACACAATGCTTGTGGTGATCTCGAATGGTGCAAGGTGTTCAGAACTGATGATAATCCGGATTGGGGGGTTGAAATAAAACAGTTGAGTGATGGTGGTTATATAATGGTAACCATTCAATACGGGGGATTTCGCTGGACTCCCCGGATTCACCTCTTCAGATTTGATGCTACAGGAGAATTGTTGTGGATTGAACCGTATGTACTGGAAACCAATTACCCTTTTATGGGGGAAAATGCACCTTACGATCTTGTGGTAACTCCGGACGAAGACTTCTTTATCAGTGGTTATTGTTACTGGTGTGATGATACACTTAGTACTGGCGGAATTCACAACCAATGCAGGCTTAAAGCAATGGCTGTATTTGCCGACAGCAGCAGACAGGAAGAGTGGGTTAGTGCTTTTCAGTCATCAGATACCCTATCTTATTCAATGGGTGGGTGGGCAACACAAAAATCAAGTGGGAATTTTTATTTAGGGGCAATTGAACGTTCAACAATGGCTTATCCACCAATGTTACTTGTAATTGATAGCTTGGGCAATTTTGTTCATGACTCATTGCCTAAATTTCCCATGGCTGGAAATAAATGGGTGGAAGGGTTTATGGTGAATCCCTCCTTTACCTCAGATGGCAGGTTATTTACCAATATTTTGTATGCTGATAGTACAAATTTTTACCCCGGCTGGTTTGGTTTGCATGAACTTGATTCCTTAGGAGGATGGCAAAATTCTTTTATACATCCCACAGCACACTCTCCTTTTGGTCTTTTAGTAACAAGTGATAACAAACTGCTTTCAGGAGCCGTGGTAGGCAGCGAACTAAATCAAGATATTATTCTAATGAAATTCAACACCAGCCTTGAGTACGATAGCATTTACACTGCACCCAGGGAGTACGATTACCTATGCCCCGATCCCATTGTTTCAAAAACCATTGATTTAAGCAGCTGCGAGGTAATTGTTGATGTAAAGGACATACCTACCCGCAAGGAGTATGAGGCCCGCATCAGTTTGATACCCATAACCCCGGCGCCCAACCCTGCCAGCGATTATGTGCGCTTTTTGCTTGAAAACACGGAGTATCACACCAAGATTCGGGTGGTGTGTTACGATATACAAGGCCGGCAATTGGCTGAGTTGCCCGTAAACTCAGGTATACACGAAACCGGGCTGGATGTTTCGCGCTGGCGGCCGGGCATGTATATGGCGGTGGTGTATGCAGGTAATAAACAAATGGGCAAGGCGAGGTTTGTGGTGGAGTGAGAGGATTTTCCGGCGTGTCTCACGCGAAGACGCCAGGACGCAATGAATATGTAATAACTTTTTTAAAATAATTTTTCACAATGAGGCAGAACCATTTAATGTAAGGCAATTTCAAAAGAACCTTGCGTCTTCGCGTCATTGCGTGATTTTTTAACCAACTTTGATATGAAAAAAACAATCATACTCCTTTTCTTTATCGCCCTCAGCGGCATCTCCCGCGCCCAGCAACCCATTGATTCACTGTACCTCTGGGTAAATTTTCAGAAAGAAACAATAGTCATCGACATTCCAAAAGACTATTTTACCCTTCGCACAGTGGTACCCAAACTACCGGGCTTCGTTGCAGTACGCAAACTGAACATTCTGGTTCCGCCTTTACCTCAAAAAGACTTACTGCTGCAAACCTTTCATAACTACCTGACCAAAACCACCGAACCTGCCGACAATTACGAGCGTTTGGACTGGTTGCGGGTAATGGCGTTGTATCTTTATTTTAATCATGAAAGAGATCAGGTATTTCTATCTGAAATGGGAAAAATTCTGGAAGACTGGAAGCAGATGCCCACGGCACAGCCGGTCAGATCAGAAATAGGATACATTGAACAATGGTTGATGCTCAAATACGAATAATCATAAGGAAGCTCTCCGGTTCCGTCCCGTTCCCATCTTCCGGATCTTTTTACCGCATCAATCGTGAGCGCCAGGAGTCGAAGCCCCTCTTCAGGGTGGGGATGAATTACCAGGCGGGGAAATACACCTTTCGGCGCAGCAGCTTCGGGCAGGGATTTCGCTATCCGGCCATAGCCGAAAAATATGCAGCTACTGCGGTGAGGCACTAAAAAATTTCCCAACGACTCCCTGATGCCGGAATACGGCTGGAATGCGGAGATGGGTATCAAGCAGGGCTTTTCACCGGGCGGTGTGCAGGTATATGCCGATGCCGCCCTGTTGGCAAGGATTTCGGCAAACGCGAAAATACCTCCTCCACCAATATAAACATCCTTAATACTGGTTTTACCACAATGTGAAAGTGGCGTTCGACGTCTCCGTCAAAGAGTTTTCCACCGGCCTTAACCTGGATTATCACAGCCACATCATCTACATCGACTGCGCTTTTGAGGATTCGCTCAGGGTAAACGGTGTGGCGGTGCCCATTTTTATATTGCCCGGACTTTACGAATACAGGCAAAAACACAACACCGGCGATGTGCCGGTCAACTGGCGCAGAGCCTGGCAGCCCGCCGGCCGCCTGAAGATTTCCTTTATCATCAACAACCTCTTCAAGCGCGAATATATGACCCGGCCCGCCGATGTATAGCCTCCGGGAAATTTTGCAGTGCAGCTTTCATACAGGTTACCTCAAGGCAAGAGCCTGAAAGGGCAAAAGCCGCTTTTTTCCTGTGGTATAAACTAGCCGTACCGTAACCTAAATAGAGAATCATTGCATAAAAATATTATTGCGGAAGTCCGTATATTCGCCGTGAGCAGCCGCTGGAACAGGCTGCTGACGAAAAGACACCTGCATGAAAACACTGAAGACCGGGCGGGAAATCCTTTCCGATGGCAGAGCTTGTATGATTTATGAAATGGAGACCGACAATGGTCTTGCGATGCACCTGACAAATTACGGCGGCATAATCATGAGCATGCGTATGTCGGGCAGGGATGGCAAAATGGAACACATAACCGCCGGATTCCCGACCGTGAGAGAATACCTGAAGCCAAATCCCTATTTTGGTGCCATCGTTGGCCGTTTTGCCAACCGCATTGCCGGCGCCGCTTTTCAAATTGACGACACTATTTTTCCTCTGCAGAATAACAACGGATACTGCCAGCTTCACGGCGGAGCGGGTGGTTTCCACACCAGACTATGGGACTCAGAATCCTTTGCGGGAAGCGGATTCACGGGTGTAAGGCTCAGCCTGCTTAGTCCGGACCTTGACCAGGGCTATCCGGGTAACCTGAGCGCTTTGGTAACTTATACGCTTTCCGACGATAACACCCTGACAATCGATTACGAAGCAACAAGCGACAGGCCAACCCATGTGAATCTGACCAACCACAGCTACTTTAACCTGAGCGGTTTCCGGGAAGATATCGGAAGCCATTACCTGCTCATGAATGCCCTCTATTACCTGGAACTCGATGAACATCAGCTCCCCACGGGAAGGCTGTTACCCTGTGAAGGAAGCGTGTTCGATTTTCGCGAAGGAGTAAAGCTTTCCGACAGGGGCATCCCGTCAAGGCATGAACTGGACTACTGTTTTGTTCCGGAAAACGGTACAACAGCACAGGAAAAAGCAATACTGTACCATGAGCGATCGGGAAGAAGAATGTCGGTTTACACCACCCAGCCCGGCATTCAGGTATATTCGGCCAACTATTTCGATGGCAGCATCAGGGGGCATGAAAATACTGTATATTCCCGGCATTTGGCTCTTTGCTTCGAAACCCAGCATTTTCCCGACACCCCGAATCAGAAATCGTTTCCTCCGACCCTGCTGATGCCTGGTGAGACGTACAGCCAGAAAGCAGTTTTCCGGTTCGAAACGCTGCATCAATAAGGAAATAAATAAAGTATATTTGCAGGAGCCGCCTCCGGTTTAAGCCACCGCCGGCTGATTCACCACACACAACATCACTGTTTATGGGCGCATTTCACACTCCGGATTACATTGTCTTTACGGTTTACGGACTGCTGATTCTTTTTGTCGGTCTTTGGGTATCGAGAGGAAAGAAAGGGGAGAAAAAAACTGCCGAAGATTACTTCCTTGCGGGGAAGAGTCTTCCATTCTGGGCAATAGGAGCTTCGCTGATAGCTGCCAACATCTCCGCTGAACAGTTTATCGGGATGTCGGGTTCGGGTTTCGCCATCGGCCTGGCCATTGCCTCCTATGAGTGGATGGGCGCCATCACCCTGATTCTGGTAGCCAGGTATTTCCTTCCGATATTTATCCGGCAGGGACTTTTCACCATCCCTGAATTTATCGAGAAGCGTTTTAATACCAACCTGAAAACCATTCTGGCCGTTTTCTGGATTTCGCTTTTCATCTTTGTAAACCTCACCTCCGTTCTCTTTCTGGGCGCAAAAGCTTTGGATACCATAATGGGAACCGGGGACGGATCCATGATTTTCCCGCTCATCATCGGTCTTGCACTGTTTGCAGCAGCCTACTCGATCTGGGGTGGACTTTCAGCCGTTGCATGGACCGATGTAATACAGGTAGTTCTGCTGGTGATTGGCGGACTCATCACCACCCTGATTGCTCTTAACCGAATTACTCCCGACGGAGGAATATACGAGGGGATGAACCATCTGTACCGTGTTGCCGGCGACAAATTCCATATGATTCTCAGCCGCGATCACCCCGAATACATGAACCTTCCGGGAATCGGTGTAATAATCGGCGGGATGTGGGTTGCCAACCTCTATTATTTCGGATTCAATCAATACATCATCCAGCGCGCCCTGGCGGCCAAATCGCTGCGTGAAGCACAGAAAGGACTTGCATTTGCAGCCTTCCTGAAACTTTTGCTTCCTGTGCTGGTCGTGGTACCCGGCATCATAGCCTATGTGCTTTTCACACAACCCGAAGGTACCTCCGTAATCGGCGGGGTTAGCGATGCGTTCACACGTGCCGATGGCAGCATCAACTACGACGTCTCTTACCCGTGGCTTGTTAAAACATTTATCCCGACAGGCCTAAAGGGGCTGGTGGTGGCAGCACTCACCGCAGCCATTGTCTCATCCCTGGCATCCATGCTCAATTCAACGGCCACCATCTTTACCATGGATATCTACAAACCCTTTTTCGCGAAAGCAAAAGAAGGCAATAACCTGGTTGGCGTTGGCCGGATATCGGTACTGGCTGCACTGGCAATTGCCGTCGTGGTAGCCCCGGCACTTGACACCATGCCCCAGATGTTCCAGTACATTCAGGAATATACCGGAGTGGTAAGTCCGGGTATTCTGGCGGTATTTCTCATTGGGCTTTTCTGGAAAAAGACCAACACCCGGGGAGCAATCTCCGGCGTTCTTAGTTCCATCCCGGTGGCTCTGCTGCTGAAGTTTTTGCCCATTCAAATGCCATTTCTCGACCAGATGCTATACACCTGCATCATCACCATCGTGGTAATTATGGGTGTAACGCTGGTAACGGCGGAGTACGATGAAGATCCCAAAGCCATACCGCTGCCGCGGGAAACCTTCCGGACAAGCCTTAACTTCAACGTGGCAGCATACGCTGTGATGATAATATTAACACTGATTTATACCGTTTTCTGGTAAACAGGCACCTTATGAAGAACATAGAGGTAAGCAACCGCTTCCGTAAACTCTTTGGGGGAGATTTCCGCTTCTTTTCGGCACCCGGACGCATCAACATCATTGGTGAGCATACCGATTACAACGACGGATTCGTTCTTCCGGCGGCCATCGACAAACGTATTTACCTGGCTATAGCCCCTTCCGCAAACCAAAAAGCCATCATACACTCCTTCGATTTCAGCGAAACCGTTGAATTTGAAACCGGTAAAGACTTCCAAAAACTGCCGCACTGGGCAATGTATCCTTACGGTGTAACGATGGAACTACATAAAGCGGGGTATCGGACCAGCGGATTTAAGGCGGTGTTCGGGGGCGATATCCCGGAAGGTGCGGGACTTTCCAGCTCTGCAGCTCTCGAAAGTGCCTTTGCTTTAGCCTTCGACCGGTTGAACGGTTATGGGCTTGACCGAATGACACTGGCAAAAACCGGACAACTTGCCGAACACAACTATGCTGGCGTTCGGTGCGGAATTATGGACCAGTTTGCCTCGCTGCACGGAAAAGCCGGGCACGCCATACAGCTCGACTGCCGCTCGCTCGATTACCGTTATTTCCCCCTACAGCTGAGCGGATATGAGCTTATCCTGGCCGATACGAAAGTAAAACACAGTTTGGCCGCCTCGGAATACAACATCAGGCGTGCACAGTGCGAAGAGGGCGTTATGTTGCTGAAAACGCAGATCAGCGGTCTGCGCAGCCTTAGGGATGCTGAACCTGAGGATGTGCTGGCCTGCACGCGAATGCTGGGAAAAGAGATTTTCCTGCGCTGCGAATACGTTACCGAAGAAAACCGCAGGGTATTGGATACCTGCAAGGCGCTGGAAGAAGGCGACATCGAAGAAACGGGCAGGCTGATGTACGAATCGCATCACGGTCTGCGCGCCAAATACGATGTCAGTTGCGATGAACTTGATTTACTGGTCGACATAGCATCTGCCACCAATGGCGTTGCCGGTGCCCGCATGATGGGAGGAGGCTTCGGAGGGTGCACCATCAACCTGGTTAAAACGGAACACGCCGGGGAATTCAAAGCAAATGCCGCTGCTGCATTCCGCGAAAAATTCGGCAAGGATCCCGTTTTTTATTTAGTGAACACAGGCGATGGCGCCATGGAAATTGCAGTACCCGCAACATAATGAGCCGGTTGGTATAATTTCCGAATACATAGTAAATTACCTTACCGGATTCTGCTCAAGAAAAAAGTTGAGCAAACTCAATTTCCGGCCTGTGGAAGCCCGGCCTCATTTTCTTGGCAGAAACTTCAGCCGGTTGTAATTTTGCATCATCAAAACAATAAAGCAATGAAACAGACTCTCAATACAACCTGGAAAGGCGATATGCAATTTGATGCACAGGTTAGCGGTCATACGCTGACCATGGATGCAAAAGCCGAAGTTGGCGGAAACGATGCAGGCCCCAGGCCCAAGGAACTGATGCTCGCCTCCCTGGCCGGATGCACCGGTATGGACGTGGTTTCCATTCTAAAAAAAATGCGTGTGGAATTAGAAGGCTTCAATATAGTTATTGAGGCTGAAATGACGGAAGAACATCCGAAACACTACAGCAGCATGCACCTGATTTATGAATTCAAAGGCAAAGGGCTGGATGAGGAAAAACTCCGCAAAGCCATCGATCTGTCGCAGGAGCGCTACTGCGGTGTGTCCGCCGTTTACCGAAAAGCTATGCCGCTGTCCTACGGGATAAAAATCTCTGAGTCCTAAACCGACCAATCACCCGGCAGAGCCTAATCTAACGGCCTGAATCTGAAACTTTTAAAAACAATAAATGCCCGGATTTAATCCGGGGAGCACCCTTAGTATCTTTTTGTTTAACCAAAAAAACAAATATCATGCTTTACACCAATCTTCATCATGTAATGACTGCAGATGAGCATCAGAAACTCATCAACGAAAACGAAAACGTAATGATCTGCTGCGGCCGCATGGGCCCCATGTGTATACCTGTATACGGAATCATGGAAGAGCTTGAGGACGAATACAAACACGTAAAATTCGCCGATATGGAATTCGACAATCCGGAGGCATACGTTATCCGCGATGTTCCCGAAGTCCGGGGCTTTATGGGTATTCCTTTCACCATGTACTACAAAAACGGAAAGCTTGTAAAGGCAACCTCCAGCATTCAGAGCATGGCACAGGTCCGTACAATCCTCGATAAGGAATTCAGTCCGGTAACCGCCGGTACCAACCGTTAACAGTAATCTCCAAATCTGCAGGGGAGCCGGTGGTTTCCCTGCGGATTTCCAACGATCAGAACTATGAAACAGACGAATCATTTCGATGCCATCGTTATCGGCGGAGGACCGGCAGGATTAACAGCCGGAATATACCTTTCCCGGGCTCGGCTGAATACATTGATAATCAGCGACGGAGTTCCCGGAGGTCAGATGATTCTGACCCATGAGATTGCAAACTACCCTGGTGTGGAGAGCATTTCGGGATACCAGCTGGCCAATATCATGAAAAAGCAGGCAAAAAGTTTCGGATGTACCATTCGCTCCAACGTTCAGCTTGAAACCATTGAAACCGAAGGCGAAATCAAGGAAATTACCCTTTCCGACGGTTCGGGGTACACATCCGATGCGATCATTTTAACCCCGGGAGGACGCTCACGTACCCTCAACGTGCCCGGAGAAGCCGGATTCAAAGGTCAGGGTATCTCCTACTGTGCTACCTGCGACGGCGATTTTTTCACCGGAAAGGAAATCTTGGTGGTAGGAGGCGGCAACTCTGCACTTGAAGAAGCCGTTTCGCTTACCAAATACGCAACTAAAGTTACCATCGTCCACCAGTTCGACCACTTTCAGGCGTTTGAATGGGCGGTGGAAGAGGCAAAGGCAAATCCAAAAATCCATTTCGTTATGGAATCTGCCATCACGGCATTTCACGGAGATGAAAAACTCCGGAGTGTGGATATTAAAAATCTGCAAACGGGAGAGGTACAAAACTTTGCTACCGACGGGGTCTTTATTTTTATTGGCTATGTTCCCAACACCGAATTCCTGAAAGGAAAAGTGGAACTCAACCAGTGGAATGAGATTGTAACGGCTCCGGATATGTCGACCAGCATTCCCGGAGTTTTTGCCGCCGGCGATTCCATTGCCAAGCGTTACCGTCAGGTAACTACAGCGGTAGGCGACGGCACCATTGCCGCCCTCGCCGCTTCAAACTATCTGCATCAGCTCAAAACCAAACACTTTCACGCTCCTTTAACCCATTGATATGACAACAGGAATATTGATTGCACTGGCTATAATTGCCTTATTTCTGGTTTATCTCTATTTTTCGTTCCGCAAAATGAAAAATGCCCCTGCCGTTGCCGAAAGCGCGCGGATCGTAACCCTGAACGATAAAAACTTCAGGGCTGAAACCGGCAAAGGCGTTGTGCTGGTCGATTTCTGGGCCGAATGGTGTATGCCATGCAAGGTAATGGGTCCCGTACTCAACAAACTGGCGGAAGACGAAACTTTCGGAGCTGTCGTGGCCAAGCTGAATGTGGATCATTTTCCTTCGGTATCGCAAAAATTCAACATCCGGGGAATCCCTACCATTATTGTTTTCAAGGATGGAAAGGAAGTGGAACGGATAGTAGGAGTAAAACCCGGAGATTTCCTGGTAAAACAGGTAAACAAATACCTCTGATTTCCGTTGATATCCAATGTGTCAGGCATCCCATACGTTAACGGACCGGATGCCTGATCGATTGTTTTAGGAAAAGTACCATGACGGAAAAAGTAAAAAGGTACTTTCATATCCTAACCGGCTGCGAAGCCCAATTTCTGAAACTATGGAAAAGCCCGTTGTAATGTTTGAGAACCAAAGCCGCTTTGGCTTTGCAGAGACCATTGAAAATCTTACTAATGCCATCGACGAGGGCGGATGGAAGATACTTGCCACACACAACCTGCAGGAAACCATGCGGAAAAATGGCAGGGAAGTACTTCCGGTAAGTGTGATTGAGCTGTGCAATCCTGCTCTCGCCTTCAGAATCCTGTCGCAGGATGCTTACCGCGATTCTTCACCCATGCTGCCCTGCAGGGTTTCGGTGTATGAAAAGCAGGATGGCAGCACCTGGATTTCTCGCATGAATGTCCCTGCTTTTGCAGAAATGACAGACGGTGATGCAGGCCAGACCATGAAAGAAGCCTTCGAAATTATCGAAAAAATTCTGCAACCGCTGATACGGTGAGGTCATAACCTTACCGTTCCTTTTTCATCTGCAAAGGAAAAATAAAGAAACCCCTTCTTATACGATAAGGAAGGAGGACAGGGCATGCGTGTCTGCCGGCTCTGTGCGGTTGCAATATGCATCGAACGGATTAAACCGCCAATGCCCCGATCTGCAATTGAATCAATAGTCCAGCGTCAGTATACGACCTTTGGTAAAGCTGAAAAATTTCTCTTTCTCGGCCAGAACCACCCCGGGCATCAGGTCAGCTTCGCTCTTTCCGGCGGCTTTCAGGCAGGCCGGACAGGCAAAAATGGTCACCCCTTTATCCATCAAGGCTCTAAGCGATTCCATGGAGGTTGGGAAGGTGGGATAGCTGAGGTCGGGGGCATCGTTCAGTACAACCTCAATGCCGCGGATGTCGAAATAGATCAAAACATCCTTATCCTCCGCCATCATAACTGCCTGGCGCAGCGCCATCAGTACCTTGTGCGGATTCTCCGGCCCGCTCGAAATGTGATAAAATACCCCGTCGCGCGGAGCCAGCACCGTGGTGTCGTTCACCATCACAACTTCCTTCTCGATGGTTTCCCTGCACGATGAAAGCAGGAATGCCAGGGCAATCAGCCCGAAAATCACTCTTTTCATAAGATATCTGATTTAATCAGCATAAATGTATGGAATAAAACTTCCAGAAACAACCTGAACTTACTTCAGCATCCTGCTATTAAAGCACTATTTCCCGGAAATTTCAATTGTTTCTCCGTGATATTCAATCCGGTCGCCGGGAAACAGTTTTTTACGTTTCTGGAATTCGGTGTTTCCGTTCACTTTTACATTTCCGGAAGTAATTTCCAAATTGGCCTCACCGCCGGTTTCAACCATTCCCAGAAGTTTTAGCAGCTGGTTGAGCTGGATACTGGGTTTCCCGTCAAGAACAAATTTCATGGGTATTGTTTTCATCAAATTTACATGGTTTGCGGAACGCGGCAAATTCCCGGGCAGATTTCTTTTTACGGAATCGCAAAATCATCCGGGCATCTTCGTTCTGCAGGCTATCGGATTATTCCGTTCCAGAATTAGCCGGCAAAAATTCACTGTGTTGACGGAAATTTCAACCTTCCGGCCAGTTTTCTTATTTTTGCGCTTCACCTAAGCGATCGTTATGCAATCAGGCTTTACCCCCACAAACTATACGCTTCAGTCCCAGGCAACAGGGAAAATATACAACGACAACGGCTGGATGCTTGATGCACCGGGTGAGGACAAGCCCTCGCTGATCCGGGCCATCTATGAAAAAAAACAGTTGCATTTGCGCGGCGGGGGCACAGGTTTATACACGTTTGCCGACTGGCTTCCGCTGAAGCGAACGCTGGGGGGGTCATCGGCTCCGGTAACCTATAAAAGCGAAGGACTTGCTGCTGCTCTCGGGCTCAGCAACCTGTGGATAACCTTCAGCGGATACTGGCCTGAAAAAGGGGCGGCGATGACAACCTGTTCATTCAAGGAAACCGAGGCCTATTCGGTGTGCGGACGCATGGATCCGGGTCAGAAGCAGGTGCTGGTGGTTGCCTCGGCCGGCAATACGGCACGGGCATTTGCAAGGGTATGTTCCGAAAACAACATCCCGCTTCTGCTCTGCGTCCCACGCGATTACATCAACGCCCTTTGGTTCGACAAACCGCTTAACCCCTGCGTAAAGCTTGCCGTTACCGCACACGGCAGCGATTATTTCGATGCCATACATCTGTCGAACCTGGCAACACAGTGTGAGGGATTTCTTGCCGAAGGGGGAGCTAAAAATGTAGCTCGCCGCGATGGTATGGGTACCACCGTATTATCGGCCGTAACAAGCATTGGCCGTATTCCCGGTTATTACTTTCAGGCCGTTGGAAGTGGTACCGGAGCCATTGCCGCCTGGGAAGCCAACCTCCGGCTGATTGCCGACGGACGCTTTGGTAGCAATAAAATGAAACTGATGGTTTCGCAGAACGCCCCTTTTCTGCCCATCTACGAAGCCTGGAAAGCCGGATCGCGCGCCATGCTCCCTTACGACGACGACCTTGCCCGCGAACACGTTACCGAAATTGATGCTAAGGTATTATCCAACCGAAAACCTCCTTACCCCATTATCGGAGGACTTTTCGATGCCCTGACCGATACCGGAGGCGATGTGCTTAAGGCTACAAACCGCGATGGTCGTGCAGCCAAAGAGCTGTTCTACGAAACCGAGGGAGTGGATATCTATTCCGCTTCTGCCATAGCGCTTGCTTCACTTATCCATACACTGAATGAAGGACGCATCGACCGCGATGCACTAATCATGCTCAATATAACCGGAGCCGGCGAAGATCTCTTCAAAAGCACCCACAGCCTGTTCTACAAAGAGCCGGATGTGCATTTCGGAATCACCCCTTCATCGGATGAGGTCAAAGAAAAACTTGCAAGGCTGACGTGGTAACAAAATCCTTCAGTTTAAATTACTATAAAGAAACGCAATGAGTAAAGGACTTAAGATTCTGATAATCACAAACATTTTGATAGTTTTTTCTGGCGGGTGCGTAACACAATACGGCAACCGGGAAAAACAAAAAAATGAAAGTAATGCTCAGCCGAAAAGCGTCGATATTTCCAACAGCACACATTATTACACTAAACGGAGTTTTTTTGAAAGCATGCCAAATGATACAAATGAAATTGTATTTCTGGGAAACAGCATAACTGAAATGTGTGACTGGAATGAACTTTTCAATGTAACCAATATTAAGAATCGCGGAATAAGCGGCGACATCATTAATGGAGTAATTGAAAGAATAGACGAAGTAGTAAGTTCTGAACCCAAAAAAATATTTATAATGATTGGAACAAATGATTTGGGCAGAGGGAAGAGTGTAAACCAAATTATTACAGAGTATGAAGTCCTGGTTGAATTGATCATAAATAAAACGCCTCAAACAGAGCTTTATCTGCAAAGCATACTGCCAACAAAAAATCAGATAACAAGGAAAAACGAAGATATTATTGAGATAAATAAAGGAATCGTTGAAATTGCAAAAAAGCATTCGTTAACTTATATAAATCTGTATGATTTGTTCAAAACCAAAGACAATGAGCTAAATATGAATTTTTCGTTTGACGGACTTCATTTGAACGGAGATGGGTATTTACTATGGAAAGACGCTGTAATAAATTATATTAAAGAATAACGTCTAATTACCGGAGCTTTACGAAAAGAAGGATTTAAGCATTATTTGAGGCATTCCGACCTGTAATCGTTTTGTTGCAGTATAACGGCCGCAGATCAGCAATCCACCTTTGCTGCGTTCAAACGGAGAGAGCTTATGCCAGTGTTTTCAGAAGGTGGACCGCATCGCTTCAACCGGATCGAGGCGGGAAGCCGACCAGGCAGGTAAAAATCCCGATGCCAGTCCGATAAATGCCGAAACACCGATTCCTAGAATAATATTGCCTGCCGTAAGTACCAGGTTCATATCGAAAAGAGAAGAAATACCCATGGTTATAACCAGGATGATAAGCAAACCGAGTACGCCGCCGATCACGGAGAGAAATACCGATTCAAAAAGAAACTGAAGAAGGATAAAATAGTTGCGGGCACCCATAGCTTTCTGGATGCCTATTTGTGTGGTACGTTCCTTTACGGAAACAAACATAATGTTGGCGATGCCAAAGCCTCCCACTAGCAGCGAGAAGCCTCCTATGATCCACCCCACCATGGCGATTACCCTGAACACGCTGTCGAAGCCCTGTGAAATCACGCTGGTTTCGTTGATGGCAAAGTCGTCTTCCACCCCCGGTTTCAGCTTGCGGATCGAACGCATTATGCCGGTAAGTTCATCCCTGAGTTCGTCGTTGCTCACTCCCTGCCGGGCCCGTATCATAATGGCTGCGCCTATGTTATCGCCGCGGAGATCGATAAAATTGCGTGCAAAGTTCACCGGAATTAGCACCTGATCGTCGTTGGAATTTCCAAATGTCGCATTCCCTTCCTTTTTAAGGACGCCTATGACTTCCAGTTTCTGACCGAAAATCTTAATCCGGAAACCAACGGGATCGGTATTCCCGAAGAGTACGCTTACAATTTCACTTCCTATGATTGCAACCGGCCGTCCTCCTGCCGATTCGTCCATCGTGAAATAGCGTCCGGTGTTGAGTTCGATCGGGCTCACCTCATGATAATCGTGCGACACGCCTAAAACGGTGGCATTTTCAACGGCAGCACTTCCATACTTAACCGTACGGTTCATACCTACCATGTAGGCAGATGCTTCCGACGCCATGCTTCTGCGCTGAATTTCGGTAAGTTCAGCCATGCGGGGTTCGGGTCTGCGCATGTATTTCCACCAGGGATAATCGGCACCGCCAAAAGCCCAGGGCCATTTCTGTACATACAACACATTACTTCCCAGGCTGTTGATGCTGTCGCGAATGTTACGCTCCACCGAATCGAAAACGGTAAATACAGAAATGATAGAGAAAATGCCGATGGTGATTCCCAGCAGCGAAAGCAGGGTTCGTACCTTATTTACCACGATGGCATTCAGGGCGAACAGGTAACTTTCGCGAAGCAGCCTAATGTAAACCAGTGTGCGTTTCATGGGTTTGTTGCAGGCTTGTAAAGGTAATCATTATGCCGGACGTCGCTTTCATTTTTCCATATACGAAGATAGTTGCATTTTAGCTGAAGGCGTAAGATCGTTTACATCAGTTTCTGGTACACCTGCCACCAGCGGTCGGGTATCTCGTTGTTGCAGGCTGTCTGATAATCTTCGTAGGTGCACGGAACAATATAATGGCTGGCATATTTCTGCCGGTTATCGGCACCGCAGATCACCTCCATCCACCAGCGGTCAGTTTTCCGGCTCTTCAGAAACAGAATTCCGTCGCTGAAGTCGCTGGTAGGTACTATATATTTGATAAAAGATTCGCTTTCGCGGGACGGGAAATCCTTTTTACGGGCGTTGAATCCCTCGAATATGTACCATATCATTTGTGCGGCCAGCATAGCGGTAAGACCCATGCGGTCGTACGCAGGGTTGTATTCGAATATTCCGATGGATGTGAGTTTGTCGCTCATTGCAGCATAGCGGACAATCCGGCAGGCCTGGTCGCCGGTAAAGCCGTTTGGCGTGGCATTGGCATTGCCGGGTGCATCGGCCGCCCGAATGGAACCGATATCGAACGAAAGCAGGTCGGCATTTCGTACGAGGGGCTCTGTTTCGCGGATGTTGGCAGTGAGGCTGCCCAGCCGGTAGCAGTCGAACAGAAGTTTCTTCATCAGATCCAGTGCCGGCTGATCCACGAAATACGTCTGGTAGCCCAGATTGGTATAATTAAACAGGTAGTTCGGACGTTGCATGATGATGCGGCTGAGGTAGGAACGCGAATTGAGTTCCGTTTGCGTTTCCCCCAGGTCGAACATGGGATCTGCTGCCACCATATTGATGATCTGGCCCATCTGCTCATAGGCCTTATACATGGCAAAAGTAAGATCCTGACCTCCTCCGATAACCACCGGAAGCACCTTGTTACCTGCCAGTGCAGCTATGGTGGATGTAAGGGCAAAATAAGTATCCTCAATGGTGTAACCCTGCCGTATGTTTCCAAGATCGGCAATACGGGCATTCCAGGCTCCCGGGAAAAGATGGTATAAGCGGCGGCGGATTTCGTCGGCACCCTGTGCACATCCTTCGTTGCCCGTACTGGCACGGTCTTCCGTAACGCCAATTATAGCAATATCAAAACCGGAGGTCTCCGGGAAACTGCATCCGTTACGGTAAATCAGCATCTGGTTTCCCAAACGCGGGTGGGTAAACTGATCAAGACCTTCGAACAGATCGTCGGAAAGCGGCTCAAAATAAATGGATAAGTCCATGCACAAAGGTGTTATTTTTCGATGCCAAACCTATGGCATTTAGGCCGGAAATGCAAGCGCTGCGCTTTTGCGGCAATCGTTAACTTTTCCTTCTGAAGCGGCTCTTGCTTCCCGATTTGGGTGCATCGCCGGCTGCAGCAGCTATCTTGCGGCATTCCTCCAGGCTTAATCCTCCCGGATCGGTTCCCTTCGGAATCCGGTAATTGTTTTTTCCGATGGCTATGTATGGCCCATACCGTCCGTTCAGCACCTGTACCTCCGGATCCTCTTCAAAAACGCGAATAATCCGTTCGGCTTCCTTTTTGCGCTTCTCCGCGATAATCTCTATGGCCCTTTCTGCATCCACAGAGGCAGGATCGTCGGTCCTGGCCAGCGAGTAGAATGCCGATTTGTGTTTTACATACGGTCCGAAACGCCCGATTGCTACGGTAAGCTCTGCCCCTTCATACTCTCCGATCAGACGCGGAAAGTCGAAAAGCTTCAGCGCCTCCTCCAGACTCAAAGTTTCAATGCTCTGGCCTCTCTTAAGGCTTGCAAAACGGGGCTTGGCTTCATCCTCCGATTCACCGATCTGAACCATAGGCCCAAACCGCCCGATTTTAACATAGACATTCTTTCCCGTTTCAGGGTCGGATCCCAGCAAACGCTCTCCCTTCACCTTATCCGATTTCTGAAGGGTTTCCTTTACCTGACGGGCAAAGGGAGCATAAAAATCCTTGATCATCTGGTTCCAGACCTTCTGCCCCTGCGCAATTTCGTCGAACTCTTTTTCAACGTTTGCCGTGAAATTGTAATCCAGAATATTTTCAAAATTCTGAACCAGAAATGCAGTCACCAGTGTTCCTATGTCGGTCGGAAAGAGTTTGCCCTTTTCCTGACCGGCATTTTCGGTCTTGACAGTCTCTGTGATTTTGTTACCTTTCAGCTTCAGCAGATGGAAGTTACGTTGCGTACCGGGACGGTCCTCCTTCACCACATATTCTCTCTTCTGAATGGTAGAGATGGTGGGAGCATATGTGGAAGGCCTGCCGATTCCAAGCTCTTCCAGTTTCTTAACCAGGCTGGCTTCGGTATAACGCGGAGGCTGTTGCGCATATTTCTGGGTGGCAAGCATCTCTTTCATATCGAGTTGCTGGCCTATAGCCAGAGGTGGCAGCATTCCTTCTTCCTTCTCTGCATTGTCATCGTCGGTCGATTCCATATACACCTTCAAAAAACCGTCGAACCGTATAACTTCGCCTTTGGCGATGAACTTTTCCGGCGAGGAGGAAACGTCGATAGTAACATTGGTGCGTTCCAGTTCGGCATCCGCCATCTGTGAAGCAATGGTGCGCTTCCATATGAGGTTGTACAGCTTCTGCTGTGAGGCATCCCCGCTGATTTCACGGTGGTTCATATAGGTGGGGCGAATGGCCTCGTGCGCTTCCTGTGCACCTTTCGACCTGGTGGCGTATTGACGGGTTTTGACATACCGCTCGCCAAACAGGGAAGCGATCTCTTCCTTTGCCATGTTAATGGCAAGTCCCGAAAGATTGACCGAGTCGGTACGCATGTAGGTAATCTTACCGGCCTCATAAAGCTGCTGTGCTACCAACATGGTTTTGGCAACGGAGAAGCCGAGCTTGCGGCTGGCCTCCTGCTGCAGGGTGGATGTGGTAAAGGGCGGTGCAGGCGATTTGCGTGCCGGACGGGTTTCAATATCGCCGACCTTGTAGGCAGCACCCACACAGGTATTCAGAAAAGCAAGGGCTTCGGGCTTTTCCGGAAACCGTTTGCCAAGCTCTGCCTGAATTTTGGGGCTGTTGTCCTCACCTGTTATGGTAAAGGTTGCCGTTACCCGGTAACTGTAAGTGCTCTTAAAAGCCCTGATCTCTTCTTCGCGTTCCACGATCAGCCTTACGGCTACCGACTGAACACGGCCGGCGGATAAAGCAGGTTTCACCTTTTTCCAAAGAACGGGAGATATTTCGAAACCTACCAGGCGGTCGAGAACGCGACGGGCCTGCTGGGCATCCACAAGGTTGATGTCGATGCCCCTTGGATTTTTTATGGCCTCGGTAATGGCCGATTTGGTGATCTCATGAAATACAATACGACGGGTTTTGGACGGATCCAGTGCAAGAGTCTCCTGCAGATGCCAGGAAATGGCTTCTCCTTCCCGGTCTTCATCGGAAGCCAGCCAAACAAGTTCAGCTTCTGAAGCCAGCTTTTTCAGCTCTTTTACCAGTTTGAGTTTATCGCCCGGGATCTCATAACTGGGAGCAAAGTCATTGTCCACATCCACCCCCAGCTGCTTTTTGCTAAGGTCGCGAACGTGGCCGAAACTCGATTTAACAATGAAATCCTTCCCCAGAAACCCTTCTATGGTTTTGGCTTTGGCAGGTGACTCAACAATTACAAGATTTTTAATCATAACAGGCAGGCTTGGTCGTATCGGATACGTTGAAAACGGGCACAAAAGTAACACAATAATACCGAACTCCCGTTTCCGGGGGTCGACTTTAATTTACAACAAGATAAAAATGAGCCTGTTCAATAAATGCGTAATTTTGCCGTCCACCTGAAAAACTGCATTTTACACGAGACTTAAAAAATAAGTGGAAGATAAACGCAAACTTTATATTGAAACGTACGGCTGCCAGATGAACTTCTCCGACAGCCAGATTGTGGGGTCGATCATGACCGACCACAATTTTGAAACGACCGGCAACATTGAGGAGGCCGATCTTATTTTTGTAAATACCTGTTCCATCAGGGATAATGCCGAAAAAAGGGTAAGAGCGCGCCTTCGCGAGTTTAATCGTTACAAAAAACAGAAACCCGGTCTTATCATCGGTATACTCGGCTGTATGGCCGAACGGCTCAGGGAGCAGCTGATCAGTGAAGAAAAAGTGGTGGATGTTATCGTGGGGCCCGATGCCTATCGCGACCTTCCAAGGCTGCTTTCGATTGCTGAAACCGGGCAGAAAGCCATCAACGTCATACTTTCGGCCGACGAAACCTATGCCGATATCAACCCGGTCCGGCTCGACAGCAACGGCGTTTCGGCCTACATCTCGATCATGCGCGGATGCGAAAATTTCTGCAGCTACTGCGTGGTGCCGTATACCCGCGGAAAAGAGCGCAGCCGCGACCCTCAGACCATTGTGGATGAAGCCCGTTCGCTTTTCGGTCAGGGCTACCGCGAAGTTACCCTGCTCGGACAAAACGTAAATTCCTATAAATGGGAGAACACCGGTTTTGCCGGCCTTATCGGGATGGTGGCAGAAGTAAACCCGCAGCTCAGGGTCCGGTTTGCTACATCACACCCAAAAGATCTGAGCGATGTGCTTCTGCAGACCATGGCTGCCCATCCGAACATCTGCCGCTCCATTCACCTGCCTCTGCAGTCGGGAAGCAACAGAATCCTGAGACTGATGAACCGCAAATACGACCGCGACTGGTATATGCAGCGGATAGAAGCAATCCGAACCTATCTGCCCGGTTGTGCCATCTCAACCGACATCATTACCGGATTCTCCTCCGAAACGGATGAAGACCACCACGATACGCTTGAAATGATGCGAACTGCAGCATACGATTATGCTTTTATGTTCAAATATTCGGAACGACCCGGCACACTGGCGCATAAAAAATATCCCGACGATGTGCCCGAAGAGGTTAAAAGCAGCCGTCTGAAAGAAATTATCGACCTCCAACAGGAGCTTTCACACAAAAGCAACCGCGCCGATGTGGGGAAAACCTATGAAGTGCTTGCCGAAAGCACCTCCAAAAAATCCGGCATGGAACTTTCCGGACGAAACAGTCAGAACAAGGTGGTTGTCTTCCCGAAAAAAAACTACAAACCCGGCGACTACGTAAAGGTTAAAATAAATGCCTGTACAACGGCCACACTAAAAGGCGAAGCAATTGATTAACAGCAGCAGTGCATCCGCCAAAAGGCTCTTGCATTTTCTGACAAACGTGTATCATCAATTTTTGCCCTGAAGACGGATTGTAATACAAATATAAAAGTTAAATTTGCCAGCATAAAAATATATGACATTTAGGGCTTTAACCCCTGAAACCGGCAATTTTATCTGAATCACAACCGTTATTTGAAACCAACATCCTGTTACTTCAACGCCCAAACCCGATTAACTGACCTGAACCCTGTTTATACCTCATGCTAACGGATATGAAAAAAATCCTCCTTATCCTTCTTGTCGCTATTGCTGCAACTTCCTGTGTATCACTCAAAAAAGTCAGATATATTCAGGACACAGGGATCAATCCGCAATTTGGCAGCAAGGAGTATCCGAACGAAAGCCTGGATGCCTACCGGATACATCCGGGCGATCACCTCTACATCGATATCAAAAGCCTCGACAGTAAAAATAGCAATCCGTTTCAATCGAACCAGACTACAGGTTACCAGATGTCGTCCGAGGCATCCATCTACCTGAACAGTTATATGGTAAACGATTCCGGGTACATCGACTTCCCCGTAGTCGGGAAGGTTTACGTCAGAGATCATACGATGGAAGAAGTGAAAACAAAACTTCAGAAAACGGTGGATGAGTATTTTCAGTTTACTTCCGTTTCCGTAAAACTGGTCAATTTTAAAATCAGCCTGCTCGGAGAAATAACCAGACCGGGTACGTATCCCGTTTACCAGAACAACATTAATATTTTTCAGGCTGTCAGTCTCGGAGGCGATCTGACCACATTTGCCAACCGGGCAAAGGTTAAGGTAATCCGAAAGACAGAAAGCGGGTCCTCAGTGCATGAGCTAAACCTTCTGAATTCAGACATCCTGACATCGGAAGCCTATTATCTGAAACCCGACGACATTGTATATTTTGAGCCCATTGGCGGAAGGAACTTTACATTTAAAGAATTCCCCTACGCGATAATATTCTCTACCATTTCAACCACATTGCTGATTATCAATTTTTTCATTGTCAATAAAAAATAACCCCTGAACGACGTGGAGAACTACATTAACGAAATCAACCAGGAAGAATCGATCGACTTCAAACAACTGTTCTTCAAGTTTTACCGGTACTGGTATTTCTTTGTCATCACGGTATTTATCGCGCTGGTAGTTGCCTTTCTGTTCAACAAATACACGGCACCGGTATATAAAGTAGGTACTACCGTGCTTGTCAGAAATGAAAAATCAGGGATAGATCCCCAGGCACTTCTCGGGCTTGGAACATTGAAGAGCAACCAGAATCTTGAAAACGAAATCGGCGTACTCAAATCCCGCTCTCTGGTAAACCGGGCAATAAAATCGCTCGATTTTAAGGTATCCTATTACATGGAGGATAACTTTATTACCCGCGAGCTTTACACCGATTCACCGTTTACGGTTGTTTTCGACACCGCGAACCCTCAGCCCGTCCATCTGCAATTTAATCTCAGGATTCTGCCCGGGAACCAATTTTCGCTCTCTGCCGAAGGAGAGTCGGCCATGCTTTACTCTTTCTCCAATAATCAGGTACTTGAAAAGCTTGGGAAAAAAGTAAATGTCAACGGCAAATTTAACTTTGGAGAAGAGATTTCAGGTCAGTACTACAACTTTAAGATTCTGCTGAATCCCAACTACAAACCCCAGATACATCTCAACAGGAATATGTCCTTCACCTTCAACAGGACAGAAGATCTGACAAGAATGTTTATGGGATATACCATTGAACCCATCAACCGCGAAGCATCCATTGTTGAAATCTCGATGAAGACCACCAATGTGCGCAAAGCCGCCGATTTTCTGAATACCCTTACTGCCACTTACCTGCAGCGTGGTCTTGAAAAAAAGAACCAGATTGCCACCAATACCATCAACTTTATCGACGATCAGCTACTCGGAATAACCGACTCGCTTCAGATGGCCGAATCGAATCTTCAGCAGTTCCGAACCACCAATGAGGTTATGAATCTGGATTTCCAGACAGAGCAGGTCTTTTCCATGATGCGGGAGCTGGAAAACCGTAAGGCCGAGCTGCTGGTGAAAAACCAGTATTATACCTATCTGCGCGATTACCTCCGCGACGAAGGCAGCAACATCGACGGACTCACCGTTCCGTCCTCCATGGGAATTGACGATCCGGTGCTTACGCAACTGATCAACGAACTGACCCGGCTTTATGCACAACGCAGCGAAGCCCTGCTTACCGCCAGGGAAAAAAATCCCATCATCGCGTCCTACGACGACCGCATCCGGGTCAACAAACGTACGCTGGAAGAAAACATCAAAAACATCATCAATACTTCCAGCATTTCCATTCGCGACATCGAAAGCCGGATTAGCCAGCTGTCGTCGCGTATCAACCAGCTCCCCAGTACCCAGCGTCAGCTTTTTGGCATCGAACGCAAATTCAAACTTAACGACGCCATTTATACCTTCCTGCTCGAAAAACGTTCGGAAGCCCAGATTACCAGGGCTTCAAACATGCCCGACAACGAAGTGCTCGACCCCGCAACCCTCGACCATCTTCAACCGGTTTTCCCGAGAAAATCGCTGAACTATACCATAGCCCTGCTGCTGGGAATAATACTGCCGGTTGTTTACGTGCTTGGCAAAGAATACTTCAACGATAAGCTGGAAGATAAAAAAGACATCGAACGCATTACCAGCCTGCCAATGCTCGGGCACATCATCCACAACAATAAAAACAGCCAGATTGTAGTGGCTGAATATCCTAAATCTTCCATTGCCGAATCGTTCCGATCCGTAAGAACCAACCTCGGCTATTATGCACAGGGGAAAGACAAACAGGTGATACTGGTAACCTCAACCATGGTAAGTGAAGGAAAAACCTTCACCTCTATGAACCTGGCATCTATTTATGCCCTGTACGGGAAGAAAACCCTGCTGATGGGATACGACCTGCGGAAACCAAAGATCTACCAGGATTTCGGCATGTCAAACACCGAGGGCATCAGCTCATTCCTGATATATAAAAACGACCTTCAGGATATTATCCAGAAATCGACCCTCGAAAACCTCGATATCATCATGGCCGGTCAGGTACCGCCAAATCCCGCCGAACTTATCGGCTCCGAACGGAATACCGAGCTCATCAACCGGCTGAAAGAAATTTACGATTATATCATCATCGATACTCCCCCCGTTGGACTTGTGACCGACGCCTTCCTGCTGATGAAATATTCGGATGTGAATGTATATGTGGTACGTCAGAATTACACCGACCGCAAAGTGTTTGAATCCATCATCAACGACATCGAAAACCGGAAAATACCCAATTTTACCATCCTGGTAAACGACGTTAAGATGGATAAAAACAGCTACGGCTACGGTTACGGTTACGGGTATGGGTATGGATACGGATATGGATACGGGTATTACACCGACGATCAGGAACCCGATAAAGAGGGATTGTTTTCCAGGATCTTTAAAAAGAGCTGACCTCCTCAAAGGATGGAAAGAGCTTTTCTTCACGGGAAAGCTCTTTTTTCTTTTTCTGCGCACGGTGTGTTACAGGATGTGCACGCGCTGGTGTGCTTCTTTCAGCCAATCAGCGTCTATGTGCAACGCTCCGTGAAATAGACATCCGACGGGTTAAAAATAATAGTAGATTTGCAATTCCGCAGAGCGGATAACAATAGCTATGCACGATACGGGATATAGACAACTGATGGAGCAAAAGCTCGGGCAGCGCGCCAGGGTGATCTGGCTGACAGGCCTGCCCTGCTCCGGAAAAACCACCCTCGGGATGGGTCTGCACACAGCCCTTCTCGAACGGGGCTATGCTGTGCGACTGCTCGACGGCGACATCACCCGGAAGGGCCTCTGCCGCGATCTGGGCTTCAGCCCGGCCGACCGCGAAGAGAATATCCGAAGGGTAGCAGAGCTGTCGAAGCTGTTTGCCGACAGTGGCTTTATCACCATCAATGCATTTATTACACCCACAGAAGCGCTTCGCCAACTGGCAGGAGAAATCATAGGAGCTGAAGATATGGTGAACGTTTACGTCAACGCCCCGCTCGAAGTCTGCGAAAACCGCGATGTGAAAGGAATGTACCGAAAAGCCCGTCAGGGAATAATCAGCGAATTTACCGGCGTTACTGCTCCCTTCGAAGTACCGCTTCATCCCGATATCGAAATCGACACAACCAATACGGATCCCGAAAAAAATACAGCCGAGCTGCTGCAATTCATCTTACCCTTAATCAGAATACAGGCATGAAAAGCAAATTCTCCCTTACACATCTCGAAGAACTGGAATACGAATCCATTTATGTGATACGTGAGGTTGCCGCACAGTTTGAACGGCCCGTTCTCCTGTTCTCGGGAGGGAAAGATTCCATCGTAATGACACATCTGGCCATGAAAGCTTTCTGGCCCGCCAGACTCCCCTTCCCGCTGCTGCACATCGATACCGGGCATAACTTTGAAGAAACCCTGGTATACCGCGACAACCTGGTGAAAAAGCTGGGAGCTACACTAATCGTTGGTTCCGTTCAGGAAAGCATTAATAACGGCAGGGTTGTGGAAGAAAAAGGGGTTAACGCCAGCCGGAACATTCTGCAAACTACCACCCTTCTCGATACCATCGAAAAGTATAAATTTGATGCAGCCATGGGTGGCGGAAGGCGCGACGAGGAAAAAGCCCGTGCAAAAGAACGTTTCTTTTCTCACCGCGATGAGTTCGGACAATGGGACCCCAAAAACCAGAGACCGGAACTCTGGAATATCTTCAACGGACGCAAAAATCCGGGCGAACACTTCAGAGTCTTCCCCATAAGCAACTGGACCGAAATGGACGTATGGCAATACATCCTTAAGGAAAACATTGAACTTCCAAGTATTTACTTCACCCACCAGCGCGAAGTGTTTAACCGCGACGGCGTGTGGCTGGCAAAAGCCCCCTTCATGAAACTGAAAGACGGGGAGAAATACGAAACCCGCACCGTTCGGTGCCGTACCATCGGCGATATCTCCTGCACCGGACTTACCCTTTCGGCTGCCAACAGCCTCGAGGAAATAATCGGCGAAATTGCCGCCACACGCGTTACCGAAAGAGGTGGCAGAGCCGATGATATGCGTTCGGAAGCTGCCATGGAAGACAGAAAAAAAGAAGGATATTTCTGATCCGTTTATATGGCAAACCTGAGCTTGAAACAAATTAGTACCCGGAATTAACTGAGAAACAATTTCCCGACTATGACTGAATTTTCTTCCAAAGGATACCTCGATATGGAACTGCTTCGGTTTACTACCGCAGGCAGCGTGGATGACGGTAAAAGCACACTCATCGGAAGACTTCTGTACGACAGCAAATCCATCTTCGAAGATCAGCTCGAAGCCGTAAAAAGAGCCAGCATCCGTAGAGGCAACGAACACATCGACCTGGCACTTCTCACCGACGGACTCAGAGCCGAACGCGAGCAGGGAATAACCATTGATGTTGCTTACCGGTACTTTGCCACTCCTAAACGAAAATTCATCATTGCCGACACCCCCGGTCACATTCAGTATACCCGAAATATGGTTACCGGCGCTTCCACCGCCAATGCCGCCATCATCCTCATCGATGGCCGCAACGGGGTTACCGAACAAACCTGCCGGCATTCCTACATAGCATCCCTGCTGCAAATTCCACACGTCATCATCTGCATCAACAAGATGGACCTCGTGGGCTACAGCCAGGAAAGGTATGAACAGATAAAGGAGGAGTTCGGCATCTTTGCCCGCATGCTCGATATCCGCGAAATCACCTACGTACCCATCAGTGCGCTGTACGGCGACAATGTGGTGGACTCTTCCATAAATATGCCCTGGTACAACGGCGGAACCCTGCTCCAGGTACTCGAAAACATCGGGATCGGCAACGACCATAATCTTGTCGACCCCCGTTTCCCGGTTCAGCACGTAATCCGCCCTCTTAGCGATGAATACCACGACTACAGAGGATATGCCGGCAGAGTAGCCGGCGGAGTCTTTTTCCCGGGCGACAAAATTACCGTGCTGCCGTCGATGCTCACAAGTAAAATCAAATCGATAGATGTTTACGAAGGTACGCTTGACGAAGCCTGGGCACCCATGTCGGTAGCCTTCTCGCTGGAAGACGATATCGACATCAGCCGCGGCGATATGATCGTGAAAGAGGATAATATGCCCATGGTAAGCCAGGACATTGAAATTATGATGTGCTGGATGAACGAAAAACCCATGCAGCTGAACGGAAAATATGCCGTGAAGCATACCACCCGCGATGTGCGATGCATCATAAAAGAGATCAGTTACAAGGTGAATGTAAATACGCTGGAAAAAGTTTACGACGACAAACAGGTAAGCCTCAACGACATCGCCTGTGTGAAAATACGCACTACCAAGCCCCTGTTCTTCGATCCTTATAACCGAAACCGCCGCACCGGTGCCTTAATAATCATCGATGAGGCAAGCAACAACACCGTCGGAGTTGGCATGGTAACCGACAGACCGCAGGCATAAACGGCCGCCTTCAGCGAAAGTACAGATATCTGAATACATAAAAACTCCCCGGTGCATTTGATGCGCCGGGGAGTTTTGGTATCAAGCGGAAAAATCAGCGACCCCTGCGTGCCGGTTCGCCGTCGTCCAGTACAAAATCCATCTGCTTCTTCAGCAAGTCGACCCTCCGGACTCTGATCCTGACCGGAGCACCAAGCCTGAACTCACGCCCGTGATGCTGCCCGATAACCCTGTAATTGTCTTCATCCAGGTAATAGAAGTCATCGTCCATATAACGCAGCGAAACCATACCCTCGCACTTACTGCCCTCCAGCTCCACAAAAATTCCGTATTTGCTCACGCCGGAGATCTTGCCGTCGAACGATTGTCCGATTTTATCCATAAGGTATTCGGCCTGTTTGTATTTCACCGAAGCCCGTTCTGCCTCGGCCGCCTTGCGCTCCATTTCCGAGCTGTGGACGCAGTATTCCTCGAATTCATCCTGACTGACGGATGGCTTTCCTGCCAGATAACGATCGAGCAAACGGTGTACCATCAGGTCGGGATACCGGCGGATGGGCGAAGTAAAATGCGTGTAAAAGGGAAATGCCAGTCCGTAATGCCCCACATTCACGGTTGAATACTCGGCTTTCGACATGGTCCGGATGGCAATGGTCTCTATCATATGCTCCTCGCCCTTTCCGGCGATTTGCTCAAAAAGGTTGTTAAATGAATTCACCACTCCTTTCCGGGAACTCAGATTAACCTTATAACCCAATTTGGCGATAAATTCGGCAAAGCGCTGAAGTTTTTCAGGATTGGGCTCATCGTGAACACGGTAAACAAAAGTTCTGGGCTTCGCATTGCCGGTCTTTTTACCGATTTTCTCGGCCACCTTTCGGTTTGCAAGCAGCATAAAATCCTCGATAAGCATGTTCGACTCCTTCTGCTCCTTGATATACGTATCAATTGGTTTGCCTTTCTCGTCGAGGATAAACTTAACCTCCTGTGAGTTGAACGCGATGGCTCCTTTACGAAAACGCTCTTTGCGAAGCGCCGAAGCAAGGTTATGCAATACCATAATTTGATCGCGGTAGTCCCCGTCGCCCCCTTCAATCATAGCCTGAACCTCCTCGTAGTTGTACCGCCGGTCGCTGTTGATTACCGTACGGCCAAACCATTCACTGCTTACCCTGGCCTGATCGTCGAGGGTAAAAACGGCGGAATAGCACAATTTTTCTTCGTTTGGACGAAGAGAACAAACATTATTGGAAAGCTTCTCGGGAAGCATGGGAATGGTGCGGTCGACCAGATAAATGGATGTGCCACGTTCAAAGGCTTCGCGGTCGATGGCCGAGCCTGTTTTCACGTAATACGATACATCGGCGATATGCACGCCTACCTCCCACTCCCCGGAGCTGAGCTTACGCAGCGAAAGGGCATCGTCGAAGTCCTTGGCATCCTCGGGATCGATGGTGATTGTCCATACATCCCTGAAGTCTTTGCGTTGCTGCAGTTCAGAAGCCGGAATTTCGACGGGGATGTTTTCGGCTTCTTTCATGGTTTGCTTGTTAAACTGCAGCGGAAACTCAAACGTGGCCAGGATGGAGTTCATCTCCACGTCGTTATCTCCGGGTTTGCCGAGTACCTGCATTATCTCGCCGAAGGGATTCTTCGAGCGTTCGGGCCAGTCGGTGATCCGGGCAATGGCTTTTTGTCCGTGCGTGGCTTTATTCATCGACTCTTTCGGTATGAAGATATCGACGGGTATCGAAACATCGTCGGGCACCAGGAAGGCAAACTTTCCGCTTACCTGAACCGTTCCCACGTACTGGCTCCGTCCCCTCTGCAGCACTTCCACAATCTGGCCTTCCGTTTTGCGACCCTTGCGCATGGGGAAAAGATGAACCCTCACGGTATCTCCGTGCAGGGCATGCCCGGTGTTGTTGGCAGCGATAAATACATCTTCATCAAGCTCAGGCGTCGCCACATAAGCCTTGCCCGTCTGTTTCATGTCGACAATACCGGTTATGGCGGTGTGAAGTATTTTATCGGCCAGCAGCTCCGGATTGTATTTATACTTCCCCCGGTTCATCTCCAGCACTACCTTGTCCTTTGCCAGCTTATCGAGCAGTGATTTTACAAGCTCCCGGCTTTCTTTGCCGGTGATTCCAAGTTCGTTCGAAACCTGCCTGAAATTAAATGCCCTGAATGGATTTGCCGAGAAAAGAGTTTCAACGGTTTTGATAAAAGGATCCTGCTTTGCTGAAGCACTTACCGGCTTTTTCTTCTTTGCCATAATGGGTTGTTTTTAGTATTGTAAAAGTAATCATTTCCTTTAAGGATGCTGGCAATTGCAGCTTAAAACCTGGTATTTCACTGCTTAACCACCATATGGTACACGCCCTCCACGGAACACCCAACCATGCTTTTTTGTGAAAAGACGAATATAATACACCCCGTATGAAAAAAATTTTGTGAAAACCGTATTACCTTTTGCGATTTTGTAAATAAACAAGTTGATTGATACACCGGGAGACCCGGACGCTGGTTAATTTTTTTACATCTTAACCCTGATCGTTCCGGACTTAGTAATTGCTCACATACTGCTACGACATGGAAAAAAAACGCATTTTAATTGCCGAAGACAATATTATCAACCAAAAGGTCGCGTTATTATTACTGCAAAAGTACAATCAAACCATCGACATCGCTGAAAACGGGATGATCGCCGTGGAGAAGTTCCGGACCGAAAAGTACGATCTGGTACTTATGGACTTGCATATGCCCGAACTCGATGGTTTTGAAGCCACCCTGAAAATCAGGGAAATTGAAGAGTCGGAAAAACGCGATCAGAAAGTAAAAATCTTTGCTATGACGGCAAGTGCCGTTTCCGATGACAGCGACCGCTGCTATGCCGTTGGTATGGACGGATACATTACCAAGCCATTCAGAGCCGAGGAAGTTATTAAAGCACTTGAATAGATTCCCTTCCGGGTATTGCTTCTATTAACTCCCGGGTATATCCCGAGGAGGGATTACGATATACGCTGTCGGCCTCGCCCGATTCTACAATCTTACCCTGTTTCATTACCACCATGCGGTCCGACATAAACTTTACGACCGACAAATCGTGCGATATAAAAATATAGGTGAAGCCGAAATCCCTTTTCAGATCGTTAAGCAGGTTGAGCACCTGAGCCTGCACCGATACATCGAGTGCCGACACCGACTCATCGCAAACGATAAACCGGGGATTGAGTGCCAGTGCCCGTGCAATGCATATCCTCTGCCTCTGCCCTCCTGAAAACTGATGCGGGTAACGGTTGTAATGCTCTCCCGGGAGTCCAACCCGCTCAAGCAACTCCATAACTTTGCCCCTTCCCTCCCTCCGGGTGTCCGCCAGTCCGTGCACAAGCATGGGTTCCAGAATGGCTTCTCCTGCAGTAATCCGCGGATTAAGCGAGGAGTATGGATCCTGAAAGATGATCTGCATGGAAGTGCGCTTCCTGCGCAGCGCCTGCTGACCAAGCGTTGTTAGTTCTTCCCCTTCAAATACTACGCTTCCCGAGTCCGGCTCGGTAAGCCGCAGTATCGCCCGGCCCAGGGTTGTCTTGCCGCAGCCCGACTCGCCCACCAGTCCGAGGGTTTCGCCTGGATATACATCAAAACTTACTTCATCCACTGCCGTAAACCACTTTCGTTCGCGGCGAAAGACGGATCGCGGCAAGGGATAGTGCACGGAAAGACCGCTTACTTTAAGTAAAGGCTCACGGCTGTATAACTCCTTATGCCACTGCTGACGTTCCTCCTTTGAAATACTTTCGGATAACAGATGCTCTCCCCTTCCCTCCGGCCCGGTAAAATCCGCAACAACCGGCAACCGCCTCAGTCTCCTTTCAAGCGGAGGACGGCAGGCAACAAGTCCGCGCGTGTATGGATGTGTGGGATTCTCAAAAAGGGTCTTTACATCGCCCGATTCTACCAGCTGTCCATCTTTCATTACCAGAACCCTGTCGGCGATGCCGGCCACCACACCCAGGTCGTGACTTATGAATATCAGGCTCATTCCGTATTTTGCCTGCAGGGATTTCAGCAGCTTCAGTATGGCTTTTTGTACCGTAACGTCGAGAGCCGTGGTAGGCTCATCGGCAATCAGAATATCGGGACGGCAGGCGACGGCCATTGCGATCATCACACGCTGTTTCTGACCCCCTGAAAGCTGATGGGGATAGGCTCTGTAAATACGTTCCGGATCGGGAAGCGACACTTCCCTGAAAAGGGACAGAACGTATTCACGGGCACGGCGCCCGTCGTAGCCCAGATGAAGCCGTACCGACTCTGCAACCTGTCTGCCGCACCGCATCACAGGGTTCAGCGATGTCATAGGCTCCTGAAAAATCATAGCGATGCGGTTACCCCGCAACGGTCTGAGCATGTGCTCCTCCATGCGATGGAGCGCACGTTCGTTCGTACTGCCGGGCATGAATACAATACTTCCCGAATCCCTGCGGCTTACACCTTCCGGCAGCAACTGCATCACCGAAAGAGAAGTAACCGACTTGCCCGAACCGCTTTCACCAACAATCCCGAGCGACTCACCGGCACTCAGCGTAAACGAAACACCCTGTACTGCCTTTTGCCAGCCCGTGTCCTGCCTGAACGAAATTCCAAGGTCTTCAACGCAAAGGACAACAGACGGTTTAGTACTTTCGGTTTTCATGCCTGACGGGATCTATAGAAGGGCATTGCGGTTGGCATCCTGTTTTATAAAAATAAATACCAGGATGGTAAAGGCCCAGAGCGAAGATCCTCCGTAGCTGAAAAACGGGAGCGGTATACCGATTACGGGCACCAGACCTATGGTCATGCCGATGTTTACCATAAAATGAAAAAACAATACGGCTGCCACCCCATATCCATAGATACGGCTGAAATCGGAGCGCTGCCGTTCAGCCAGGTTAACGATGCGTATCAACAAAGCCAGAAACAGTGCGATCACCACCATCGAACCAAGAAAGCCCCATTCCTCACCTACCGTACAAAAAATGAAGTCGGTACTCTGTTCCGGAACAAAATTATACTTGGTTTGTGTTCCGTTCAGATAGCCTTTGCCAAAGAATCCTCCCGATCCTATGGCGATCTTCGACTGATTAACATTATACCCAGCCCCACGGAGGTCCTGTTCTTTGCCAAGCAATACGTTGATCCTTGTTTTCTGATGCGGTTCAAGCACTTTTTCGAATGCGTATTCCACGGAATAAATAAAGCCAATCCCAAGCAGCAGCAATCCGGCCAGATTGAGGATGTTGCGGCGGTTGCGCTTCATAAAGGCAAAGAGGAGTCCCGCCAATACACCCAGCAGGATCATTACATACAAGGGTCCTGCCATCAGGGTTGAAAGGGCTGCAAATACAACGAAAACTCCGGCCAGCAGGAAGTTTCCCGAAAGTCCCAGGCGGTAAAGTACAAGAATGAAGGATGAATAAACCAGTGCCGATCCCGTATCGTTCTGCAAAAGTATCAGGAGAGCAGGGATACCCAGCAAAACCAGGGGAATGATGCGCGTTCGGAATTCCCTGATGTTTACATGCTGTCCGCTGAAAAAGCGCGCAATTGCCAGGTTGGTGGCAAACTTCCCGAACTCGGCAGGTTGCAGTCCGAACCCACCGATCTGAAACCACGATTTGGAACCCGATACCTCGGATCCGGCTACCAAAACCGCAACCAGTGAAACAATCACCAGCCCGTAAATAACATAGGCAAACGTACTGAAGAAGCGGGCATCGGTAAGCAATATCACCAGACCCAGAAAAAGAGAGGTGGCAATCCACACCACCTGCCTTCCGTAGCTTTGCGAGATGTCGAAAATACTCTTGTGATCTTCATTGTATACGGCAGCGTAAATATTGAGCCATCCCATCAGTACCAGAACCAGATACAGTATGGTCAGAGTCCAGTCGATGTTGCTGAATACATTGTTTCGTTCGCGGGCCATCAGAATAGTTTTCCGTTCATCATTCTATCTTCAATGTCTTTCCGTCTTACCTCTCCCTTGATGTACTTCTCGATCATCAGAGAGGCTATTGGCAGAGCCCAGGTGGAACCAAAGCCTGAGTTTTCCACAATTACTCCTATGGCAATCACCGGATTATCTGCCGGAGCAAAAGCCATAAACAGGGAGTGGTCTTTTCCGTGCGGGTTTTCAGCCGTTCCTGTTTTGCCGCACATGGTGATGTCTTCAACCTGATACCATCGCGCGGTACCCATGGTTGCCACCTGTCGCATTCCCTCCACAACCACTTCGTAATGTTTCGGGTCAATGCTCGAAACTACTTTCTTGAATCTCCCTCTCTGGGTATCCTTTTCACCTACTGTTCTCACAACATGCGGTACGTAATAATAACCTCTGTTAGCCATCACAACCGCTGAGTTAGCCAGCTGCAGAGGTGTAACCAGAATTTCTCCCTGTCCTATCGAAAGTGAACGTACCGTCATGGCATTCCAGCGCCCTTTACCATATATGGCATCAAAACGGGCGGCTTCGGGAACGCTTCCGCTAAGCTCATACTGCAGGTCGGTACCCAGTTTATGCCCAAAACCCATGCTCATGACATGCTGCCGCCAGGCTACGTAATTCTCCCGGACATTTTTTCTGGCCGGATTGTTTAGAATGGAACGGTAAACGTGCCAGTGAAAGGGATTGCACGACTGTTGTATGGCAACGTAAACGTCGAGAGGCGACTGATGGTTATGGGTGCAGCGTATGGGCGATGAGCCCGGACCCTGACAGGAGTAATGCGTACGCGTGCCAAGTACCCCCTCCTGCAGCCCGACCAGGTCGTTTACCATCTTAAAGGTGGAGCCGGGAGGATACTGTCCCATCATGGCTCTGTTGAGCAGTGGCTTTACCGGGTCCTGGTTAAGCATGCTGAAGTTCTTGCTCCTGACTCTTCCCACCAGAAGGTTTGGATCGTAGGTCGGACTCGATAAAAATGCAAGTATCTCTCCGCTCGATGGCTCGATGGCTACCACACTGCCCATCTTTCCCTGCATCAGCTGTTCCCCGTACTCCTGCAACGCCCCGTCGATGGTCAGATGAAGGTCGCTTCCCATCACGGCCAGGGTGTCGTAAAGGCCGTCCTGAAAACTGCCTACCTCACGGTTGTGCACATCAACCATACGGATTTTTATCCCTTTCTTTCCCCGCAGAATCTCCTCATACGATTTTTCAATGCCGCTGATGCCTATGTAGTCGCCCGATTTGTAATACGGATCCTTATCGATTACCGACTGGTTTACCTCCCCCACATAACCCAGCAGATGGGCTGCCATCGGACGCGGGTATTTGCGCAGCGTACGCGGCTGTACAAAGAAACCCGGAAAGCGGTACATTTTCTCTTCCAGATATCCGAAGGTTTCTTTGGAAATCTGCTTTTCGAACAAACTGGGCTTAAAACGGCTATATTCGCGGGCTTTTTTCATGCGCGTAACAAAACCTTCGTGCGAAATCCCCAGTAAAAGGCAGAATTCAGCCGTATCAATATCTTTCACCTGACGCGGAATAACCATAAGGTCGTAAACCGCCTCGTTGTATACCAGCAGCTCACCCTTCCGGTCGTATATTAGCCCCCGGGCTGGATACTGGGTAACATAGCGTAATACGTTGTTGTTGGCCGATAATTCGTAACTGTCGTCGATAACCTGCAGGTAAAACAGCCTGCCCAGAAATATCAGACCGACAGCCACGAAAATGGCAATGATGGTCTGACGCCGGGAAGCTAAGGATCGGTTGGCCATGGGCAGGAATGCAGTACTGTTTGCATGCAAAGTTAAGGATTAACACCCTTCGCCTGACACCTTTCGGCATGGCTTTGACGACTTGTTTTTTTCCCTTTCGGGATGAAAAACTGCACCTGCCAAAACCGGAATTTTCTTCGGAACTATCCTTTCTGACTGATCTGTTCCAGCGCGGGGAAGTCAAGCAATTCTATATTCTTATCATTCAGGTTGATAAGGCCTTCCTTTTCGAAGGTCTTGAGAAGTTTCACAGTGCTCTCGGTAGATAGGCCCGCAAAATCGGCAATGTCCTTGCGCGAAAGGTATGGAAACACCTCTTCGCCTTCCTGTCCGGCCGCCAGATACAACAGAGCCCCCGCCAGCCTGCCGTTCATCTGCTTGTACATCAGGTCGCGGAGCGATAAGTACAGCCGGTTGTTTTGCTCGCAGTAGCGTTTGATGATGTTGTAGGCGAAATCGCCGTTAGCCCGGATCAGATTAGTGATGGCTTCCTTCTCGATAAGACAGACGGTAGTTTCCCGCAATGCCACCACCGAATACGGATAGGTGTGGTTGTCGAAAGCCACCGACAGGCCGACAAACTCCCCCGCCTGCACAAGTTTCAGGTTGAAATTTCGGATACCGTCGCCCTCCACGTATTGCTTTGCCAGGCCGTCCATGATAAAAAGCACGCTGGAGGCAAAAGCACCCTGCTTGGTAAGGTTTTCTCCTTTGCGGAAGATCACGCGCGTCTTGCTGTCGCGCGCCAGGGCAATCTCTTCGGGCAGGAGGTTCCGGAAGCAGGGAGCATCGATGCTGCCCAGTGAACAATCGTCGGGAGGCACAAAGGTTTTCATAGGACAAAGTTAACCCATTTTCGTTAATCCCGTAGAAGCCATAACCTGCTGCCCCGGTATCGCAAAGCTCATCCTCCCGGAAACTGACCATCCCCCGAAAGGTTAAAAAAGAAGAATGCAGGAATACCCGGCCGGATATCCGGCAGAAACCGGCTATTTTTTTCGGGGCATGAAAAGGTAAACGGCGATGACGATAAGTGCAATGGTGAAAATACTGCTCAGAATTGTTCGCAGCAATACCATCCCGATCTCGGCAAAACGGAAGGCTTCAAGCAGAAACAGCACGAGATGATGGACAAACACAAGCAGGGAGGTATACGCCAGAAACCATTTAAAGCCCATGTGTGCAATACCGGGTTTCAGATTGCCTTCATACTCGGCAGGTGCACCAACCAGGCGAACGACAAAAGGCCTTACAAAAGCCATAAATACCGCAGCCGCCGCATGCAAACCCGTTGAATTGCTGAAGCTGTCGACACCATAGCCCAGCAGAAAAGCTGAGATAAGCAATGCCCAGCCCGGAATTTCGAACGGCAGCAACAGAATAAACAACACATAAACCATGGGATCAATGTAGCCGCCCAGATTTATGTGGCTCAGGATAAGCACCTGAACAGCAATCAGGACAAAAAACCTGATGACGTCGTTTATGTATGTGCTACTCATCAATTATATTTTTCTGCAGTTCAGTCTGTTCGTCGCGTATCAGGTTCCTGACCACATATACGTACCTCAGACTGTTGAAGTCTGCCGAAAAGCGAAACTGTATGGTGTAAAAGTGATCTCCGGTCTCTACGTTGATACGTTCAACGGTTCCAACCATAATACCCTCCGGGAAAATAAGGCTGAATCCGCTGGTTGTGATGGTATCGCCCTCCAGAATCTTAACGTGAGCCGGAATGTCGTGAAGGGTTCCCGAAGCGGGATTCCCCCCTTGCCACATTATGGTTCCCATTTGGTTTATGCGGTTGATTCGCCCGCTGAGGCGACTGTGCTTGTTCAATACCGACATCACCCAGCTGAAGTTGGATGAAACACTTACTACCGTTCCTACTATACCCTCGGAATTCATCACCGCCATATCACGCTCAATGCCGTGTTTGCGGCCTTTGTTCAGCATGATGTAGTTGTCCCTGCGGTTGGTGCTGTTGCTGATGACTTTCGCAACCGTGTAGGTATACTGCTGATTGTACGTTGTATCCGTAACCGTAAGGGTGGTGGTATCCGACGTTATCTGTTCTTCCGTAAGCATACGGTGCAAACGGGCATTCTCTTCCGCCAGTCGTTCGTTTTCCTGCTTAAGGTTGAAATAGGAGGTGATGCCCGACCATCCGGATACTACCGTTCCGGTAAAACGGTCCGTGGCATTCCCGAGTACCGAACCCTGGTAAAAGCTTTTGTTCGCTATCAGAATCAGCGATACCACCTCCAAAACCAGGAAAAGAAAGAAAAAGTTATGTTTCCAGATGAATGCAAGGATGTGTCGCATGGTTCCGCTTCAGGCCGGATGTACCGGGATGAAAATCAATTACTTGATCAGGAAGGTGAACTTATTGAAGTTCTTGAGGGCGATTCCCGTTCCCCTGGCTACCGCCCGCAGCGGATCTTCCGCCACATGTACCGGCAGCTTGGTCTTCAGGTGAAGCCGCTTGTCGAGCCCCCTCAGCATGGAACCTCCTCCGGCAAGGTAAATACCGGTACGGTAGATATCGGCCGAAAGTTCGGGAGGAGTCATTTCCAGAGCGTTGAGTACCGCCGCTTCAATCTTCGAAATGGATTTGTCCAGACAGTGGGCAATCTCTGAATAGTTTACGTAAATCTCCTTGGGGATACCGGTCAACATATCCCTTCCGTGCACCGGGTAGTCGGGCGGAGGGTTGTCGATCTCGGTCATGGCAGCACCCACATTGATCTTGATGGCTTCAGCCGTACGCTCGCCTATGTTGATGTTGTGCTGCTTGCGCATGTATTCCTCAATGTCGTTGTTGAAGTCGTCGCCCGCAATGCGGATGGATTTGTTATTAACAATACCACCAAGGGCAATAACGGCAATTTCACTGGTACCGCCGCCTATGTCGATGATCATATTACCGGTGGGCTCCAGTACGTCAATCCCGATTCCTATGGCAGCCGCCATGGGCTCGTGGATGAGTCGCACCTCCTTGGCTCCGGCCTGCTCGGCAGAGTCTTTTACAGCCCGCTCTTCCACTTCGGTGATGCCGGAGGGGATACAAATTACCATCTTTAGCGCCGGCGGAAACAGGCTGCGCGAAGGACCCGTCATCTTAATCAACTCCCGTATCATGTATTCGGCCGACTGAAAATCTGCAATTACCCCGTCGCGCAATGGACGTATGGTCTTAATGTTCTCATGGGTCTTGCCGTGCATCATCATGGCACGCTTTCCTACTGCTATGATCTTGCCGCTGTTGCGCTCTATGGCAATAATGGATGGCTCATCCACTACTACCTTGTCGTTGTATATGATGATTGTGTTGGCCGTCCCGAGATCCATCGCGATCTCTTTGGTCATGAAGGAGAAGAGTCCCATTATCTTGTTTCTTTATTGATCAGTGCTTAAAATGCCTGATGCCGGTAAATACCATACTCAGGCCGTGCTCGTTGCAGTAATTCACAGTATCCTCATCCCTGACCGATCCCCCGGGCTGTATTACAGCTGCCACCCCGGCTTTGTGCGCCAGCTCAACCGAATCAGAAAACGGGAAAAAGGCATCGGATGCCATTACCGCCCCTTTCAGGTCGAACCCAAACTCCCCGGCTTTTGCAATCGCCTGCTTCAGGGCATCAACCCTCGAGGTCTGACCCGCTCCGCTGCCAAGCATCTGCCCGTTCTTTACCAGCACTATAGCGTTCGATTTACTGTGCTTCACCACCGTGTTTGCAAACAGCAGATCCTCCAGCTCCGCCGTGGAAGGCGCTTTCTTTGTTACCGTCGTAAGCTGTAAATCCCGGCCGGTTTTCAGGTCCTTATCCTGTCGTATCACGCCATTCAAAAGGCTTCTATACTGTTTATCCTGAAAATCAAACGTTTTAGCCTGCAAAATTATTCTATTTTTCTTTGTTTGCAGAAGCTCCAGTGCATTTTTTTCATAGCCCGGCGCCAGGATAATTTCAAAAAACAGCTTGTTGATTTCTGCAGCCGTCTCTTCATCCACCAGGGTATTGGTGACAAGCACCCCCCCGAATGCCGACAGCGGATCTCCGGCCAGTGCCGCTTTCCAGGCATCGACCAGCCGGCTGCGCGAAGCAATGCCGCACGCATTGTTGTGTTTTATAATTGCAAACGTGGTGGCATCAAATTCCCGGATCAGCGCTATCGCAGCATCCAGATCGAGCAGGTTGTTGTACGAAAGCTCTTTCCCGTGCAGCTGGGTGAAAACCTCGCCCAGATCGCCGAAAAATTCACCCGACTGATGGGGATTCTCTCCGTAACGCAGACTGCGCTGCGGCCGGTGCGAACTGCGAAACTCACTGTACCCCGACAATCCCGACATATACCCGAAAATGGCAGAGTCGTAATGCGATGACACGGCAAAGGCATAGGTTGCAAAGCGCAGACGATCGGCTTCCGAGGTGGTACACCGGTTTTCGCTCAGGATCTCCAGCAATTCCGCATAGTGATCCGAAGAGGGCACTATCACCACATCCTTGTAGTTCTTGGCACCAGCACGTATCAGCGAGATGCCGCCTATGTCGATCTTCTCGGTGATCGCTTCGTGCGATGCTCCCGAGGAAACCGTATCTTCAAACGGATACAGGTCAACGATTACCAGATCGATTGGAGGAATTTCGTACTGCTTCAGCTCCTCCCGGTCCGATTCAAGGCTTCTGCGCCCGAGAATGCCTCCAAACACCTTGGGATGAAGGGTTTTTACCCTGCCTCCGAGTATGGAAGGATACCCCGTGAGCGATTCCACCGCCTGCACCTTCAGTCCAAGCGATTCTATGTAATCCCGGGTGCCGCCGGTTGAATAAAGCTCAACCCCCGACTCGCCCAGAAAGCTCAGCAGAGGCCCAAGCCCCTCCTTGTGATATACCGAAACAAGGGCCGACCTTATCTGTTTGCGTTCGTTCATTGTCGTGTTGTATGGATGATTCGGATGGTCAGGAAGACTGAACATCCCGAAACAAATTCGTAAATTATTGGAAGATACTCTTTTGCAATTGGATTATCCCTTCATGAGAAGCAGTGCAAGTTTATTAAAAATCGCAGCTCCGTGCAAGGAAAATTCTACCTTCTGCACATAAATCACAGGCCTCTCTCCCGTAAACAGCGTTTGATGCGCTCTGCGGTGGTGCCGGACTACAAGCCCAGCGACTGAACCAGAAGTTCGGCGATGTCGTAGTTTTTCACCTCTTCCTGTTTGTCCCTGAATTTAATGCCATCGGTAAGCATGGTCATGCAGAACGGACAGGCCGTTGCTACGATATCGGCCCCCGTAGCCAGCACTTCCTCCGTACGCTCGGCATTCACCTCCCTGTTTCCCGGCTCTGCTTCCTTAAACATCTGCGCACCTCCGGCTCCGCAACACAGGGCTTTGCTCCGGGTGCGCGGCATCTCAGTGGTCTTCGAACGGAGTGCGGCAATCACCGCCCGGGGCGACTCATACTCCCCGTTGCCCCGGCCAAGATAGCAGGGATCGTGAAAAACAATGGTCTTATCCGAAAATACCGAAGGATCTGCCTTCAGCCTGCCCTCATCCACCAGCTTTCGCAGAAACTGCGAATGATGTACCACCTCGTAATGCCCGCCCAGGTCGGGATATTCGTTTTTGAAGGTGTTGAAGCAATGCGGGCAGCAGGTGATGATTTTCGTGACATTGTATGCCTTCATCGTTTCTATTACCGTAAGAGCCTGCATCTGAAACAGCATCTCGTTACCGGCCCGGCGGGCAGGATCCCCGGTACAGGTCTCCTCTTTCCCCAGCAGGCCATAACTGACCCCCGCGTGGTGTAATAATTTCACAAAAGCCCTCGTAACCTTTTGATAACGTTCATCAAAAGCCCCGGCACACCCCACCCAGAACAAATATTCCGGGCTCTCTCCGCGTGCCGCAAGGTCCGACATTATGGGGATGTTGATCTTATTCATGTGTTTGTGTGTTTGTGTGTTCCGCTGAACTTCGCAGTAATAAATTAAAAATGTTGTCTGAAAATAATATGCTCCCTCATTGTTTCCGGTTCTTCTGCAATTCAATAGTTTCAGGAACAAATCAAAAAGCCGGTGTTCTAATACCATTTTCTTTCCCCGGCCGGGTCATGGAAGACGTGCCGATTCCGATGCATTTTCCGGCTGAATCGGGAGTTTTCGGTTCAGGCGGATTTAAACGATTCAGCTTTTTCCACAGCATCCTACCGGTAACCTTTTAAAATCAATCATTTTTACACTCATATTTACAAATTTTCCGCCCACTTCAAGCGGTCTTCCTGAGGATACTGCCAGGGTGCTCCGTTGTTTTCGATGTTGCTGAACATGGCATTCAGGGCGGCGGGTGCTGCCGACTCTTCCATGACCAGGTAGCGGCGCATGTCGAGAATCAGGCTTGGGTGGTTGATGCTGATGGGACACTCCTGCGCACAGGCATTGCACGTGGTGCAGGCCCACAATTCTTCGGCAGTAACGATGTCGCGCACCAGCGATTTTCCGTCGTCGTAGTTCCGGTCCCTGAGCAGGCCCGGGCCTTTCTCTTTCATCCTGGCCCTCAGGTCGACAAAGATCTTGCGGGGCGAAAGTTTTTTTCCGGTGATATTGGCCGGACATACCGAAGTGCAGCGTCCGCATTCGGTGCATGCAAGCGAATCCAGATAGTTCTTCCAGCTTACATCCTCCGCATCCTTAACCCCGAAACGCAAGGGCGGGGCTTCACCCTCCGGCGCTGCGGCAAAAGCCGTGGAGGGATCCATCATCATCCGGACCTCCTTCGTTACGCTTTCCATGTTTGGAAGGTATCCCAGCGGCTCCAGGCGGCTGAGAAGTACATTGGGCACAGATGTAAATACGTGAAAATGCTTCGAATACGGTAAAATATTGGCAAAGGTGAAAATCAGCAGTATGTGCATCCACCACCAGATTTCATGCCATGCATGCAGCTGGTAAACCGAGGCGGAAAGGCGTTCTCCGATCCTCGTGCTCAGCGGAAAAACCCCCTGGTAATCGTAGGGATGCAGTTGTACATACGCGATATTGATGCCTGCCAGAGAAACCATAAGCATGAATATGATCAAAAGGGCTATAACGGCATCCCATTTCGACTTCTTCTGCATCTCGATTCCGCCAAAACGCTTCACGGCACTGAAAATCCTTCGAACCAGAAAAAACAGAATCGATGCCATGATAACGTAGGCCATCACATCCCCGCTGGCCATCACCAAATCGTAAAACCATCCCGTAAAGGCCATACTCCGCTCAAGACCCGATACCCCGTCGATCACCATCTCTATGCTCCCAAGAGTGATCACCAGAAAACCCCAGAACACCAGTGCGTGAATAAATCCCGTTACCGGGAAACGGAAAATCCGCGATTGCCCGATGGCAACCTTAAGCATTACCTGTATCCGTCTGCCCCAGTCGGAAACCGGAAATGGAGCCGTTAACCGGAAGAATCCCGCTATCCGACGGATGGTATATGCGAACACGCTGATTGTCAGCAAGAGGACAACGATAAAAACGATCTGTTTTAACATAACGAAGCGGTTTTTTTGCTGAAATGAAGTTGCAAGATAGGCAATACTTATCTAAAAAATGCCATATATGGCACGAATTTCATCTTCGGATAGCCTTATAAATCTGTGCAAATATCTGATTTCAGGAGCTTTTATGATTTAATTGTGAAAAATTTTGGTTTTATAAAAAATGCTTTACATTTGACCGCAGAAGAAAAGCGATGCTTAACCATTACCATTACCGGCTTACCGCAAAAACGATTTTCCGGAACATCAAAAACCGGGACGAATACCAGTTTTAATCCGCTTCATCCGCTATAGCGGATACCTTTTTACTTTTCATCGATTTCTTTAATAATACAAACCCGTAATTTTATGGAATTACCATTTGCCGAATCATATAAAATAAAAGTGGTGGAGCCTGTCCGCCGCAGTACCCGCGAAGAGCGAGAAGTCTGGATTAAAGAAGCAAATTACAATCTTTTCAAACTCAGAAGTGAACAGGTGTTTATCGACCTGCTTACCGATTCGGGCACCGGTGCCATGAGCGACCGGCAGTGGAGTGAGATGATGCTTGGGGACGAAAGCTATGCCGGAGCCTCTTCCTATTTTAAAATGAAAGATGCCATCAGCGAAATCCTGGGGTTCGACTATTTCCTGCCCACCCACCAGGGCCGCGCTGCTGAAAATGTGCTCTTCTCGGCACTCATCAAAGCCGGAGATGTCATCCCGGGCAACTCGCACTTCGATACCACCAAGGGACACATCGAATTCAGGAAAGCAAAAGCCGTGGACTGCACCATCGGCGAAGCGTTCGACACCACTGTACTGCATCCCTTCAAGGGCAACATCGACTTAGGCAGGCTCGAGGATGTACTGAAATCCACCCCCAGGGAGAAAATCCCGTGCGTAGTGGTTACCGTTACCTGTAACTCCTCGGGCGGTCAGCCGGTATCCATGGAAAACATCCGCAACGTTCGCCGCCTGGCCGATAAATACGGCATTATGATGGTTTTCGATTCGGCCCGTTTTGCCGAGAATGCCTATTTCATCAAAACAAGGGAGGAAGGCTATGCCGGCAAAACCATACGCGAAATCGTCCGCGAGATGTTCAGCTATGCCGACGCCATGACCATGAGCAGCAAGAAAGACGCCATCGTTAATATGGGCGGATTTATTGCCATGCGCAGCAAAGAGCTGTTCGAAAAAGCCAGCGTGTTCAACATTATGTTCGAAGGCTATATTACATACGGAGGAATGTCGGGCCGCGACATGAACGCCCTGGCTCAGGGTCTTCGCGAAGGCACCGAATTCGATTACTTAGAAACCCGCATAAGTCAGGTAGCCTACCTGGGTGAACGTTTGCTTCAGTTCGGCGTTCCCGTGCAACAGCCCTTCGGAGGTCATGCTATCTTTGTGGATGCCAAGCGTTTCCTGCCGCAAATCCCGAAAGAACAGTTTCAGGCACAAACCCTGGCCGTTGAGCTTTATCTCGAATCCGGCGTACGCGGCGTGGAAATCGGAGCCCTGCTCGCCGACCGCGACCCCGATACCCGCGAAAACCGATACCCCGCACTCGAGCTTCTGAGACTGACCATCCCGAGAAGAGTATATACCAACAACCATATGGATTATGTGGCAACCGCCCTGGGGAATGTGTACGAACGACGCAACAGCATTATTAAAGGACTGAAAATCACCGGTGAAGCTCCAATAATGCGGCACTTCACGGTCGACCTTGCCAAAGTTTAATACGGAGGGATCCGGTTACCTGAACCGAAAACCTTCCTGCTGTATGGCAGGAAGGTTTTTTATTGAGTTCTGATTCGCTTTGCACCGAAACGATGCCGGTTCACGGAAGTTTCAGCACAATGCGTGCCGATTCCCCCTTGCTCAGGCTGACCATCAGCAGGTGTACCTGGCTTCCGCTGCGTATGGAAGCCTTAACGGTGGTAAGTGAGATGGCTCCCTCATCCTCGGCAAGGATGGTAAAAGTAACCTCCTTCCCTTCTTTTTCCAGGTCGAAGCGGAAGGATTTCACGCGGTTGGTGATTTCGAGCGCGTCAAGAATGACGGCATTGTTCTTCAGAACCGTAATGCGGTCACCGTCCTGAAAACGGTCATCTACCAGATCGAGCTGCACCACCGGGGATTCAATCCGGAGTTCGGTAAGGCTTCCGGCTTCCACTTCCACCACATTACGCGTCCATTCCGGTTCTGGAAGCGGAGCCTCTGCCGGAGGCGGCAGCTTTTCGAGTGCTTTGGCTGCTCTTTTTGCCAGAGCATCGGCATCGTCTTCCATCATCATTACGATGGACCCGGATTCACAAAGCAACCCGGGATCCCGGGATTTTGAAGTAAACGTACCGTTAAACATCGTACGTCCGTTTTTCTTTTCGAACCTTCCGCTCACCTTCATCAGGCAGAATTCACTCACCGGAACCTTCGAACGGGTGCTGATAACCGCTACTTCTTCAAAATTCAGGCTGCGTGTTTTGGGGTCGTAAGTACCCCGGATACGGGCTTTGGTCTCCTCGCTTCCGTTGATATCACATACCGAATAGCCGCTGAGGTTGTTGTTCCTGTCGAGTTCATAAACAACGGAATAACTCATAACCTCCGTATTCCCGATCACGATGGCGCCCCTTAAACCGGTGGCATGTGCGGATGCCGCGAAAAGCAGAAATAAAAAAAATACTGCCGGCGCATAAGGTCTGCCTCTTTTTATCGTTACCTTTAATCCCACAAAAAACCAATGTCTAATTAATACCAGGTAAAGTTATGAAACTTTTTACATCGAAGTTGACAGCCGCTGTGCTGTTGGTTTTTTTCATGCTTGGAATCGTTAATGTAGCCGATGCCGCATTTGCCGGCAAAAAGGCTCCCGTACCCGCAACCACCGAAACCACGGTAATGGTTCCGGAGGCTGCTCCATCCGTAGCCCCTGCTGCCGACACCAACACTCTTCTTCTGGTAATCCTGAGCTTTATCCTGCCTCCCCTGGCCGTATATCTGAAGTACGACGACGCAGGAACTCCGTTTATCGTAAATCTGCTGCTAACCATCTTTTTCTGGATTCCGGGTGTTATCCACGCCCTGTATCACGTATTAAAGTAATGTAATCCGAACCCATTGACGACGGAGCCGCACAGGGGTGCGGCTTTGTTTTTATAATAGAAGAGACGAAGAAAAGCGACCATTTGAGAAAAGTTGGGATGTATTTGGAAAATTGAGGGCTGCTTACTTTTCTTTTTGATTTTTTTTGTAAATTTGCCATCCCAATTCGGGTTTAACTGCAGCAAAATTGCTGCCCGGGCCTATAGCTCAGTCGGTTAGAGCACCTGACTCATAATCAGGTGGTCCCTGGTTCAAGTCCAGGTGGGCCCACACAAAAGTCCTGATTCTCAGGGCTTTTTTTTTGCGTATAATTTCATAATACCATTTGCAGGGACAGCAGATTATCCGGTTGGCATTCTTCATGCATTAATGCTATATTTGTATTTCAACCATTATTTTCCCGCCATGAAACGAAATCTGATCCTCCTCGCCGGCCTCGTCGTATTTGCACTTGCCGTGATGTCCGGCTTTAGGTGGTTTAATAACAACGCCAAACCCGGAACTTCCGCCCCGGACAATCCCGCAGCCCTCAATTACCAGACCTATTGCGCCGGCTGCCACGGCGAAAACCTCGAGAAGTTTACCGCCAAAAAATGGATGGACGAACCCGGTAATGCTTCCATCATCCGAAGCATCAAAACGGGACTTGAAGCAGAGGGAATGCCGGCATTCAGACAGACTTTTACGGACACCGAAATCGGGGAACTGGCCGCTTACGTAAGAAAAGGAATCCCCGCCGACAGAAGTACGCTGAAACCTGCTTTCAGAGAAGGAGATGTTACAACGTCGGAGGTGCAGGATTTTATCGTTGAAACCGTTGTTACCGGTCTGGATGTGCCCTGGGGACTTGCATTTCTGCCCGGTGGCGACCTGCTGATTTCGGAACGCTCCGGTACCCTCCACCGCTTTTCTAAAGGAAAACTATCCCCGCCCATCGATGGCCTGCCACCCATACGGGCGAAAGGACAGGGCGGACTGCTCGACTTGTGCCTGCATCCCGGTTACCAGGAGAATGGATGGATTTACATCGCGTACAGCGCCCTTTATACCGAAAACGGGAAAGACCTCAGCAATACGGCCATCATGCGGGCAAAACTCGATGGCAACAAGCTTACGGATCAGCAGGTTATTTTCAGGGGAACCCCCTATACCGACCGCTCACACCACTTCGGATGCAAACTGGCCTTCGACGGCAAAGGACATCTGTTTTTCGGCATTGGCGACCGGGGACAGCACTTCGTTTTCCCCCAGGAGCTCAACAATGCCAACGGAAAGATCCACCGCATCCACGACGATGGCTCCATCCCCGACGATAATCCGTTTGCAAATGTAAATGGCGCACTGCCTTCCATCTACAGCTACGGACACCGGAATCCGCAGGGCACTTGCATACATCCGCAAACCGGCGAACTCTGGGTGTCGGAACACGGACCCCGCGGGGGAGATGAGCTAAACCTGACCCAACCGGGAAAAAACTACGGATGGCCGGTAATCTCCTACGGGATAAATTACGACGGAACCATTCTGACCGATCTCACGGAAAAGGAAGGCATGGAACAGCCCGTTTATTACTGGACCCCATCCATCGCTCCCTGCGGGATGACATTCCTCACCGGCGAACGGTATAAAAACTGGAAAAACAACCTCTTTGTAGGTTCTTTGCGGTTTGAATACCTGGAAAGGGTGGTGATCAACGGCAAGTCAGTTACACACACTGAAAAACTGCTGGAAGGAATCGGACGTGTAAGAAACGTAGTGGTAAGCCCCGACGGACTCCTGTACGTGGCAACCGAAACCCCGGGCAAAATCGTGCGCCTGATCCCCGTAGAGAAAAAATGATTCCATTGTCTCCCGGCAACGGATGAACAGCCGGAGACAGTCCTTCAACCGGATTTTCGTTCAAACAGCTGCCCGGATGCCCGTTAATAGTCTGAACTTAATACTCCCCCTCATCCTGCTATTGCTGTCGGGGCAAATCCATGTTTCCGGTCAAACCGGCGAACCTCCTGCAAACGGTCAGCAATCGCCCGATTCTGCCATTCTCCTGGAGAAAATCACCATCGAAGGCTTTCGCTTAAGCAGCCATCTGCGATTATTCCCGGGAAATATGGCCGTGGTTTCCGGCAGGGAACTCAGCCCTGCCGACGGTACCAGCCTGGCTACAACGCTCAATACCATACCGGGCGTAATCATGCAGAGCGGTACCTATGCCACCAACCGAATCGTAATCAGGGGAATGGGGAGCAGAACGCCCTACAATACCAACCGCATCAAAGCCTACCTCAACGACATCCCGTTAACGGCTTCCGACGGCATTTCAACGCCCGAAGACATCGACGCTTCCGGACTCGCACGGATGGAGGTGATCCGGGGTCCGGCCTCCGCTTTGTACGGATCGGGACTCGGAGGAAGCATCAATCTTTTTACTCCCGATAAATTGCGGCAGGAAGGAATACTCAATGCAGGCTACGGAAGCTTTAACACCCTGAGGACCGGCTTCTCGGGAACACTCAACACCGAAAAATCGGGCTGGTGGGGCAGCCTCAGCCACCTGAACTCGGACGGATACCGCGACAACAACGAATTTAATCGGACAACGTTCATCACTACGGGCAAATGGAGACAACCCAAATGGACGCTTAAATCCACGCTGTTTCTTACGCGTTCGGATGGCGAAATACCGAGTTCGCTGGGCAAAACACAGTTTGAAAACGAACCGCGGGCTGCTGCCCCCAACTGGGCCGAAATTAAGGGATACAAGCGCATACGCAAAGCCCTGGCTGGCGTTACCCTTTTCAACAGCCTGTCGCCCACACTCAGCAGCCAGCTGACCCTTTATGGAAAATGGAGCGATAATTACGAAAAACGCCCGTTCAACAACCTCGGCGACCGGACGCTGAGTGCCGGATTGCGCGGCAAACTAAGTCATACACGAAAACTTACCGACTGGGTGCTCGGTATTGACTGGAGTGTGGAGCAGTATAAATGGAAACTTGACAAAGACAATGACTTGCTGAATGAAAACCGCGAAAACCGGAGCCATCTCAGCCTGTTTGCCGTCGTAAATTACCGGCCGGTACAGAAGCTTAACGTTTCGCTTGCCGGAAATCTTATCGGCATCCGCTACCGCCTTACCGACCTGTTTGCCGGCGACGGCGATCGTTCGGGAAGCAGGAACTTTCCGCTGATAGCATCGCCGCGGCTCGGAATCAACTACGCGGCCGGCGATCGCCTTGCTTTCTTTGCCTCTGCCGGCCACGGGTTCTCCATGCCTTCGCCCGAAGAAACCCTGTTGCCCGAAGGAAACGTAAATCCTGACATCCAACCCGAACAGGGCATGCAGTACGAAGCCGGAACACGGATGCGTCTGTTTGAAGAAGCACTGGAGGCAGAAATATCCGTTTACCGGATAGACCTCCGAAACCTTCTGGTAACAAAGCGGATCACCGAGGACATTTTCACCGGAATCAATGCCGGGAAAACCATCCATCACGGCATGGAACTGCTGCTGCGAAACCGCATTTTCGATTTCCGGAACTTCCCGGGGAAACTGACATCCGCGTTAAGCTATGCCTTTTCGCGAAACCGCTTCATCGATTTTACCGACGATGGGAATACCTACGACGGCAACAAACTTCCCGGAATCCCCGAACAAAATGCACAACTGCAGCTCCTCTGGAATCCAGCCGCTGATCTCGCAATCCACGCCCGCCTTCAGTATACGGGAAGTCAGTTCCTGAACGATGCCAACACCCTGAACTACGGAAGCTATTTTCTGCTCCACCTGAAATTACAGTCGGCGTTCCCATTGAAAAAAGCCGGAAATCTGAATATATATGCAGGCATCCAGAACCTTACCGGTACGCACTATGCCTCTATGCTTCTGGTAAATGCACCAGCGTTCGGCAGCGGCGAACCGCGTTATTATTACCCGGGCCTGCCCAGACATTTTTATGCGGGAGTTGAATTCAGGTTCTAAACCGGCAGCATCGGACCGCGAGCCGTTCCCTTCCCATTTTCCCAAACCCAAAATGCCCAATAACACTTATCACTTCTCTCCTCATTTAATGGCCCCGCCTTCCCATTTTGCGTATCTTTGGAATTATCGCCTGCTTTCCGCAGGCTTTTGTTCCCTGCCGGATCGATAATTCGTCCGGCCGGAATTCGTTTGTCTGCCCGGAAATGATTCTCTCACCGGGACGCTTTCCCGCAAAGGAAAGGGAAACAAAGCGGCATGTCCGGTATGTACCATTTTAAGTCCTGACGATTCCCACTACGAGTATGCATTCCGGCGGCAAATTTTTAATCAATCCGTTATTAACCTTTAAAACATCAAAAAATGGCAGTACTTAAAGTAATTGAAATCCTTGCTTCCTCCGAAAAAAGCTGGGAAGATGCAGCAAAAAAAGCCGTCGACACGGCATCAAAGACCCTGAAGGGCATCACATCCGTTTACATCCAGGATATGAGTGCCGTGGTTAAGGAAAATAAAATCACGGAATTCAGGGTAAACTGCAAAATTACCTTTGAGGTTATGGATTAATCCTCAATGCCTTTCCCTTTTCAGGAAAGAAAAACAAGCCGGGAGATGCCTTACAATCTTCCGGCTTGCCGTTTACAGAAGGTACGACGCTTCACGGCCGTACAGTACTGCTCCTCTGCTCTCCGCAATTCCGCTATGCCCGCCAGTGCTTTCAGCGCAAAGGTAAGATTTGGGTAGCAATCCGGAATCCGTTTTAACTGCGCCTGAAGCAATAACATTTCCCTTTCCCGATCCATCTACTTCCCGGCCGTTGGTCGTACGCCATCCGACGCACCGCAACAGGAAATTCAACAGCGTTTTAATCGTAAGCGGTGATTTTATGTAAAATGCTCGTTCTCTGATGGTTCTTTTCATTAAACCCGGACTAATTTTAATTGATTTACAATGCAAACCGACCCACCGGTTCCAGCCATCCCCCCCGGGAAAAGATTGGGAAAGAGAACCGGCACATTTAATTGAACCCTCCCCATTTGCAGGCTTTTTCATAACTTTTTTGTGCTTACTTTACCTGATTGGTGTCTTACTTTAACATGTGTAAGGCTTTCGTTTCCCTCGTATATACCTTCCCTTTTCATTTACCGGTTCATATTTTTTGCTTTTGTGGCTTAAACCACACGCTCGTATGGTTTCGTTTTGCTTTCGTGAAACTTTTATCGACTTTCGTGAAATTTCTTCCGGCATTTGCATCGTTCCGGCCGATTCAACCTTAACTTCAGGGGACATACATATAGTTTCTGCTTACATTATTGAATGTTCTGCAAGCATTATTGCATGTTCTGCGAGCATTATTGTATGTTCTGCCGCACGTATACGTTTGCTTATGCTGAATTATTCGCCTCCTTCGTGAATCCCGGTCCGTACACAAATCAAATTCTTACTTCCTACTTCTTACCTCCTACCTCCTGCCTCCTGCCTCTGCCCCCTCAAACACAAAATCCCCATCCGTACCCAAATCCCCCTCAACCTCAACCTTACCCTTCATCCGAACGTTTCCATTTGTATATTTACAAAAAACTTCTCCCTCCTATGAAAAAGTCACAACTACTTATCAGCATTGCCCTCCTTCTATTTGCTTTCGGCTGTAAATCAGGCCGCAACGACCAGGCTGCAGCGCTTCAGCACAAAGCCGACAGTCTCATGACCCTGGCCGGCAATTTCTTCAAGCCTCTTCCGGCGGAAGCCCTGAACCCCGAAAATCCGCTGACACCCGAAAAAGTTGCACTGGGTAAGGCTTTGTATTACGATACCCGCCTTTCGTTCAACCAGACCCAGAGCTGCAACACCTGTCACGACCTTCAGAAGTTTGGTGTCGACAACCTTCCTACCAGTCCGGGCGACAACGGCTCTCCCGGTACCCGCAACTCCCCCACGGTTTTGAATGCAGCCCTGCATTTCCTGCAGTTCTGGGATGGCCGCAACAAAGATGTGGAAGAGCAGGCAGGGGGTCCGGTGATGAATCCGGTGGAGATGAACATGCCCTCCGAAGCCACGGTAATGAGCAGGCTGGCGGAAGACGAATACTACGTGAAAATGTTCGCGGCTGCATTCCCCGATGAAAAAGAGCCTCTTACCTTTACCAACATGCGCAAGGCGATCGGAGCCTTCGAACGCACCCTGCTCACCCCCGCACGTTTCGATCTGTTTCTGACGGGAGATGCAAGCGTACTTACCGAAGAAGAGCTGGACGGCCTCGGTTCCTTCATTGGGACGGGCTGCACGGCCTGCCACAACGGCCCTCTGCTTGGCGGAAATATGTTTCAGAAGTACCCGCTTTTCGGCACCCATAAGGAATACACCGGAAGCGAGGTGGACGACACCGGCAAAATGCAGGTAACCGGCGACGAAGCCGACCGCGACGTGTACAAAGTCCCCTCGTTGCGCAACGTAGCCGTGACCTGGCCCTATTTGCACGACGGCAGCCTTACCGACCTGGAAAAAACGGTGGACGTCATGGCCCGCGCCGAACTCAACAAAACCCTTACTCCCGAAGAAATCGGCAACATCACCGCCTTCCTGAAAACCCTCACCGGAAAGGTGCCGGAAGAGGCGTTGCTGGCGGAGTGAAAAGGGATACTACCGGTCACAGCATCGAAAGAAATTCGTCTTCTTGTATTATCCGGATGGAGGATCCGTTGGCGTTAAGCTCATCGATCTTCTTCAGCTTTTTGGGCCCGGCACCGTAACCAACGATCACATAATCCGTTCTTTTAGTAACGGAGGTGTCGATGTCGGCACCCATCTTTTGGATGATACCTGCTGCTTCTTCCCGCGGCAGCAACTGCAAAACACCGGTAAAAACAACTTTTTTCGCGAAAAAGGGATTGTTTTTATCTGCCACATTTTCAAAATCCGGCTTTAAAATGCTGCCCGACAATTGCGTATGCCCGGCAAACGGATCATGCCCTGCGGTTTCCCGTATACGTAAAAGATCAGGTACAATGCCCTGGTTTAAAAGCATATACGCTTTGGCACAGGTCAGCGCATCCGAAAGGGCGTCGTGGTGCCTCTCCATCTCAATCTGCAACGACTCAGAAAGGGCTTTCAGGCTGAGCCGCGACATCCTGTACGTACAATCGCACCGGAATTCCGGGGTATTCAGATTATAATACGCTAATACGGCATTTAAGACCTTCAGATCGAAGGCCGCATTGTGCGCAACCAGCAGCGTATTGATAAAATACGGTTCAATCTGCATCCATACGTCCGGAAACAGGGGCTGATTCCCCGTTCTGCAGGCATCGATGCCGTGAATGCATGAATTTCTCGCGTTGTACGCATTCCCGGGAGGCTGAATGAGGTACGATTGTTTAAGGGTTATTTGTCCGTTGCGTACTGCCACAAAACCGATCTGACAGATGCTCACCGGATCGGAGGTCGCGGTTTCGGTATCGAAAGCGGTAAAGTTTAATGCATTCATAACGACGTTGAATGGCGGTATTAATAAAGTATATCGGCTTGAAGCGATAAAGTTATATTTATTATTTTTAATTACCAACCAATATTTGCATGGCATAATAAATTTATATTGTACCAGCTGGATCACTTACCGGCAGAAGAACCAGGCTTTATAGACTATCTAAGATGTACTGTTATTGATTTTTAAACGCTTTTTTCAAATTTCAAATCTTTTGTAATTCTTCCATCAATGCTCTTCGGTTAGGATAAAATTTCCGGAGCATCTGTATCACATAATCTGCTTTTTCACGTGCCCCCATTTTTATCATTCGGCGAATGTAACGACAAGCGATCTGGTAATGATCCCTGCTGACATTACTCTCCAAATATTTTAATATAGCCATCTGGTACATTTCCGAAATCTCATCGGCAAAATCCTTGACAAGATATTTCTCATATGCTTCAAGAGTATTGAGGCTGATGTCGCTTTTGACAATCCCCAGAAGCTCATTCCAATTTTCCTCCCAAACGTAGATACTGGCTATCAATGAATTACTATTCCGCTTGTTTTTAGAGATTATATCCTGAATGATCATCTTTAGTGTTGCTTCCCATTGGTGGGGTTCAATATATTTTTTAAGGATGTCGAAATATGGTTTTTTATCTCGGTTAGAAGAAATAAACTGAATACGCGCATATTTCAGGATGTTCTCTCTGTCGTTTTGTAGCTGTGCAATATGTAGTAAATAGTCAAACCAATAGTTGAGCAGGCCCGGGCTATCTTTACTGTTTAATTTTATCCCCTCTTCGGCCAGGGCAATAGCTTTTCTGTAGTCCTTTGCGGATATTGCCTTTTCGATTATTTCCTTCCTGAACACAGCATTCGATAAATTTTGCTCGAGATACTGTGTTGTTTTATCTTCTCCTTCCGTTCGCTGTATCAGTAAAGCCCTGATCTGCTGTGCTTTCTGATAATCCCAATCCCAGCTTTCTCCGGATGATTTTATGGAATCAAGCTGTCGATGTATCTGCTTTGCTTCGGAGGTGTTTTTAGCCAGTCTGGAAGCAAGGTCGAGCATTGTATAATGCCAGTCCCATCCTTTATACAAGCCTTTTGAGTAGGCTGTCAGGCAATAGTTCAGCAACTCAACGCGCAACTTTTCTGAAACCTGTGCATTTGCAACCGAATAGAGTATTTCAATCGCGGAGTATATGTTCCCTCCGATGTCTCCATTGCTGTCGTCGGCATACTGAAGTGACTCTGTCATCTCTTCTAATACGGCTAAGGCAATAAGCATGGCAGATTTGTATTTGGCTTTTTCAAGATGTTTTCCGGCCGTTTGAATATATGCATCAATTGCAATTCCCACCTCACGCGCACCGGAATAATCAATAAAACCATGCCTGTCGCCCGACGATTTAAGTATTGCTTTTACCTGTTTTGAATACATGGCCTTTGTTTCAGGCATCACCAGGTGAGCATAAGCAGCCAGAAACAACTGACGAAATTTCCTGTCACGGTCGCATTGTCTACGAAGTAAATCTTTCATATCGTCATGCGTCAGATGTTCGAGTATCTCATCTACCTGTTCAACAATGGTTTTCTTTTTTGCCACAGTTTTAGTCGTCGTATTGCTCTTCTTTGCCTTCTTTACAAGGCTTAACTCATTTTGCTGAAGTTCAAAAATTACCGCCACCACATGTTTGCATACCGGCCCCATATCATAAGGACAAGTGCAACTATACTCTATGATCGAATTGTTTTTTATTCTGATGCGAACCGTATAATCTTCTGTACCCTCCACAACTGCTTCGTATTCATCACAAGCTATTTGTTCGGGCATGGTAACAAGCCCCTTTTTAAAATATTGATAACCGCGATTTAGTATGGCTTCGTCAATGTATTGTTCAAATTCCCGGAATGGTATTTTCATCGTTTCTTAAAGGTTTGGTGGTGTTATTTAATTCAGGGATAAAATTAAGAAGGCAGGAGAGTATCCTGGGCTTAATTAAAGAGAAAATTACCCCCTCCTTTTTAAAGGCTTGCCGGAGATGTATTTAAAAACCGTGCAAAGAGTGCAGCGCAATGTTTTTTCAGCCTATGAGAGTCCCGTTTCAATCGATCTTCTGGGGTAACTTATAAACAAAGTCATGAAATTCTGATGTACGGTGCAATATAGTAAGATACCCGTTTAGTTTGTCTTTATATTCAATAAGGTAATCCGGATGCAGTTTTATGACAACCAGATTAATCAACCTCCTGACCAGCAGACTGACTCTATAGTCGTATTGAGTAAAACAGGTTCCAAACATATTGTCTGGAAGCGAAAAGGGGACTTCCAGAACATAAAGCAGCTAGCCCTCCAGTTTTTTGTTTTTTGATACTGCGGTAAATTCATTAATCCCTTTAACACAGGCGCTCAGCATATTGACAAGTCGGAGCTCCTCAGAGAAACCCTTGTATCTTTTATTAAATAAGCTATCCAGATTGCGCCTGGCTTCTTCAAACTAATCTTTTTCACCGCTAACCTTATCCAGATAATTGGCAAGCAGGAAGTCGTAATTTGCTTTTTAGCTGCTAACTTAACTATTATGCCAACCAATTCGTTTTTAGGCAGAACGCTTAGCTGTTTTTTTTTTTCATTTCTGCAATTTGCCATATAATTCACTTTTTTACTTCATCGGGGGCTCGCTTCAATGGCAACTTTGGACTTGAATTCAGCACTGAATGCTCTTCCTAATCTTTTCATGGTTCAGAAATTTTAAAGTTAGTAAATTTCTGTCCAGTTTAATTAGACCAGCTCACTGACACGAGGAAGTCTGTGTGGAGACTCCTAACTACCCCGTTTTATTGATATCTCATGCGGCCCACCTGTAAGCCTTTATTGGCGGCACGTTCCATATGGAAAAATGATTTCGTCTTTCGTTGTAGTAGTTAATGAAATGTTTGCAGACTATGTGGAATTGGCTTCCGCCTTTTGGTCGTTACTGGTTAATCTTATCCGAAGTTTTGGCGGGGTATACTAAAGCATACCATGGCCAACACTTCATCATTCGCCGGGCTTGCAGATGATTTTATGACTGTAATTGGCATCTATTAATCCCTTGCGCATTTCCAGGGAAATCATAGAAGCTTTTTTTTAACCAGTTAATGTCTACTGTCAATTGGCCAATCTGCCGTATAAGTTCTTCCTTTTCCTTTTCAAGCTTGCGCCTATAATCGGCCTCCTCTTTGCCACTATCAAAAACTTTCGCGGCATTCATTTGGAAATCTTTCTTCCATAGACCTATCAGATTAGGATGGACCTGGTAAATCTGAGCTAACTCAGATGCGGTTTTCACCTCTTTGATCGCTTCAATAGCAACTTTGGCCTTGAACTCAGCACTAAATGTTCTTCTTGATCTTTTCATGGTTCAGAAATTTTAAAGTTAACAAATTTCTGTCCAGTTTAATTAGACCAGCTCAATAAAACCACTTTTAATTCACCTTCCTATCCCCGAAATACAAGATCCGTAAAAAGACAGACGGAGATATCCTCCAAAAAAAACGCGGTCAGCCGCATCCCCCTTATCCGCAAAGATGCAGACAATAAGCAGAGGAGGTCTGAAACCTGCCCGGAAAAAATTCGTTCCATTTGATTAATTTACAGTCAGGTAAAATAAACCGGGCTGAGCAGAAATCCCGGACTTTTGAATGTACGGTCAGGCAGTACGTTAAAGAAAATACCCCGGATCACGGGAATAAGGCAGCAACCGCCCGGGATCCGGGGAAATACAGCACCGGCAGGACAACCGGTATGCGGGTTAAAAGATCCTGAAAAAAATCCGGCGGTAAAACGATGCTTCCGGGCGGGCGGCAAATCCGTACGGAACGGATTGCCCTTATTGCCATTCCTGCCCGTCAGTTTCAGCCTGCACCGGCACACGACTCCGCTGCAGGCTTCTGCAGCCCGTACTGCTTACCGGGGCCCTCCTCCCGGAAGCTTATCCCTGCTGTCCTTTTGGCTGCCATTTTTCAGAAGTTCTGCAATATCATCCTTGCTGTAGTACGTCTTGCCGCATACGATGGAGTACTTCACATACCCCCGCTTACGGTAGTTGGCCAGCGTCCGCGGGGAGACCAGCAGAAACTTGCAGGCCTGATGCGAATTGATGAACTCCGGCTGCCTATCAGGCAGATTTTGTTCGTATTTCTGCCGGTAATACTCTTTAAGCTCGCGCGTCGCCCTGAGGCATTCGTGCGCTTCCAGCAACAGTCTGCTAAAACTGATGTTTTCTGTGCTTTTGCCGTCCGGGTAGTTTTGCCCCGGAATTTCTTCGTTTCTGCCGGCATCGTATCCGGAACGGGAATTGAATTTTTCGTTTTCCATAACAGTAAAATAAGTGATCGGATGAGTTGGAAACCGCACCCGGGTTTCCTGGATGATTTAGTCTGTGCGTTCTTTAACCGAAAATCGAATGTTTCTTTTTCTGCATACGCCTTCTGTTTAAGTATGATTTTATTGATTGTGTTCCCTGACCGCCCAAACCCGCATATTGGATTGATCTGCATGATGTACGGAGTGGTTTCAGGATAAGGCCTTTATACGTGTTTTTAAGTGTACTTCCTGCGAAAGCCTTAAAGGGCATATTATCCGGGATTTTTTAATTCAGCTCAGCGGAAGATTGCAGGAGCATACCGGAATATTGCAGGGTTTCATGCCAGCAACCGGTACGCTCGCAAGGAGCGCCAAATGCTGAAGACCCCGGCCGGCGGTTCGCCGGAAGGAACGACTGCCCGGATTCCTGCACGGGCAATCCGGAATAATTTTTCGGGGTTTGAAATCGGAGGCTGTGGTAGCGGAAAGACGGGGGGCTGTATTATTTCGCTGTTATTCAGCAGTTTCCTGCAATTGCTTACGCGACGATTCTTCGCATGTTTCACATGCCCGGTACGGGCAATTTTTTTAGTATTGGGCAGCATAACGGCAGTTGTTTTAGAGTTGATGGCAGTGGATTCGCGGTACGCATTCAGGCTTTCGGACGAAAATTGTCCGTGCCAAATATAAGGACAGATTTGATAAAACAAAGCCTCTGCTGAAAATTTTTATAAGCGTTTTTCCTTGCCATTCCGCATTCTGAAGCCGGTTCCGCTGCTTGTCCGTCGTTCCGGTCAAACTCAGAACCACCCGTATATTCAGGTCCGGTTTAAAGATTAATACATTCCGGATGGAACGCATTAATGGAATTATAACCCGGCCGGGGATCCGGTCTTACGTACATTTATATATGCCATAATGCCATTGCATACCCTGCACGATTTAATTATATATACATTTTTACCATACCTTAAGCGCAAAAAAAGAGATTTTATATTTCCGGCAAATAATAAATCATCCGGGAGCGTTTTTTTTATATTTTTTTTAACAAATATATACGCCAGCATCCACCGTTCATCTTCTCATTTATACAGTTGAAACCCGAAGTCAAACACGGAAACTTCCATGAAATCCGCCGAAAAGACTGCTGATTGCCCTCCGGCGTCCGTCCCTCCTCTACTGGCCCGGCGAATTTTCCAAAGTAGCCCCATTGTCGCGTTCATTTGTTCGTCTCGTTTGAAAACAGTCGCATCCTCCGTGCGAACTCCCTGATTTCTCAATACCAACGCCGTCTTTCCTTTTACTTTTTCAAACCAAACCATAGAGGAATCATAGAGAAATCATAGAGAAAGTATAGAGAAATGCAGGAAAAGGGTAAAAAGACTGACATTATTTCATATCCGTTTCATTGTTTTGCATCGTTTTGCATTCTGCTGTCAGATGGCATTCTGGCAGTCGCGATGCAAAGAGATGCAAAGAGATGTAAAGCGATGAAAAAAAAATTTGTTACGCATTTTTTGCGCAGAATTTGCCTGTCAGCAAGCATAAGCCGCGAAAAACAGTAGCGGATACAAACTCTAAATTTTACTCGTATGGCAACCTACACTCAAGGTATCCATGGAAAATTCTCCGGAAGCGTCGGCACCATTGTCGGCTCATCCTGGAAAGGGAAAGGGGTAATGCGGATTCGCCCCTCTTCGGTTAAAAACCCGAAGTCGTTCCGTCAGTTGAATCAAAGAACCCGGTTCGGCCTTGCCGTCCGGATGGTGCATGCAAACGGCGTACTGGTACGCATCGGTTTTCAGCCGTATGCCGGCAAGGTATCGCCTCTGAATGCTGCCGTTTCGCACGCCCTGCAGCACGCCATCACCGGCGAACACCCCGACGTACGGGTTGATTTTTCGAAGGTGATGCTGAGCCACGGAGAGCTGGCCGGGGTGGAAAACCTGCAGGCTGTGGCCGTTGCACCGGCAAGCTTGCATCTGCAATGGACCGACAATTCCGATGAACCCGGCGCCAGGGCCGGCGACCGTTTGATGGTAAGCCTTCTGGATGCGGAGGAACTCCGTTCAAGCGTACACTATGCCGTGGCAACGCGTTCGGATGCCGAAACCACCCTTAAGGTTCCGCTGGGATGGGCAGGACGCAGCGTGCACGTGTATGCCTTCTTTCTGTCCGAACTGGCGCTGAATTCATCCGTAACCCGAAAGCAGGTTTCCGACACCGCCTGGGCCGGATCCCTGGTCCTGGAATAGGATTGAATAAATTGCACTGACACCGGTGCCGGCATTACCGGCACCGGTGTTTTTAATTTATACAACAATATTCGCCAGGTAAAATAAAATCAATCCAATCCCATTCTCCCACTCCTGGCTGGCCCTGTTGCTTACAGCCTGTGAACCACCTTCGGATGTTTTTAAAAAAAACAAGAATTTTTTGTACTGCTTTGCCTACTGCCAGTCAATAATATCTATTATATTTGTTTATGAGTCCATTTAAACGCTTAATCCATTGCATTCCCATACCTTCGCTAATCTATTGCATCCCCTCTTCAGATAATCTTAACCCATGAACCCGACAAAATACACAATCGCTTGTATTCTCTTCGCTTTTTGTGCGATAAATGGCAGGGCTCAGGTTTCCCTTGATTGGGCCAGATCCAGCATCGGGGGCGGCAACAGTCAGATCGGCGTGCAGAAGATGAAAACGGACAGATCCGGCAATATCTGTACATACGGGTACTTCTCCGGATCCATTCTCCTTGATTCCGCAAACCAGAACGGACAAATCAGCACTTCGGGCGATTACGATTACGACATCTTTTTTTGCAGATGGGACAGCACCGGAAATGCCATCCATACATTCACCCTTGCAGGAAGTGCGAACGATACGCCCACCGATTTTGATATTGACAGGGATGGAAATTACTGGCTCGGCGGCAGCTTCTTCGGGGTAATTGATCTGGATCCCGGCCCGGAAGAATGCCTGCTGACTTCTGCAGGAAATACCGATCTTTTTCTGGCCAAATACAGCCCGGACGGTATGCTTCTGTGGGCGGGACAGTTCGGATCCCCCGGGTATGAATCCGGCGGTCAAATTGCCACGGATAGCTCGGGTAAGGTTTATTTCGGTGGTTCGTTCGATATGGCCCTGGACCTCGATCCCGGACCCGGGATTTTTGAAGTTGATCCGGATGGCTACGGTGCTTTTATCTGCACTCTTGATTGCGACGGAAATTTTCTGGAGGCAGGTTTGTTTGAAGGCAGCGGATATATCCATTTGCAAGTACTTGATACAGATGCCGGAGGAAATCTCTGGTGTGGAGGTTCCCACACCGGAACCGCCGATTTTGATCCGGGAGAGGGGGTTTTTCTTCTTGGTTCGCCCGATTATTCGTATTGCTATATTGTGAAATCAGATCCTCAGGGCAATTTTGAAACCGCTTTCGGTTATGGAGGCGTGGAAGACATCTCTCTCGAAAATATGGTTATAGACAGCCGGGGATACATCCTTACAACCGGTTACTTCAGGGATAACGCCGATTTTGATCCGGGACCCGGGGAGTACATCCTGAATTCCATGGGACTAAACGATGGCTATGTGTTAAGCCTCGATCCGGCCGGGATGCTTAACCGGGCGGTAAGCATCAGCGGCGAAAGCATGGAAAGCGGCAAAGACATTGCGGTGGACGAATACGACAACGTATACGTAACCGGCTATTTCTACGGATTGCTGGATGCAGATCCCGGTGAAGGCATTTACACAATGGAATCGGCCGGCGACACGGACGGTTTTATGCTGAAACTGGATATGGAAGGCAGCTTCGTCTGGGCAAAGCATCTGAGCAGTACTTCGGGAATTTCAGGCAACTGCCTGATATTGAACGACGATGGCTCAATCATCGAATCCGGGACCTTTTTTAGCCTGGCCGATTTCGATCCTGCCGAACCAATTTCCATAATGCAGTCCACCGGCTGGTACGATATTTTTATCCGTAAACTTGAGCACGACCTCTCCGTTCATGTTCCTGCAGTAAAACCATTGTCATCTCTGAAGATATGGCCGAATCCCGGCAAGGGGATTTTCTTTGCAGAGACCACGATTCCTTCCGTTTGCCGGATTTACGACATGAACGGGCGACAGGTATTTCAATCGCAACTTGCGGCCGGTATTAACCGGATAAACCTGAGCAATCTGCAACCGGGAGTCTATGCGGTGCAGGCCATTTCACCGGAGGAAGTTCACGTAAATAAAATACAAATCCGGCATTAGCCTTTCAAAAGTATCCGGAACGCCTTTTTCCTTAATGGATATCATATTACCGGATCCGCGGCGAATTGTTCCGTACGTTCCGCCAGTACCTCTGCCAGCGGCACCATAAGAAGTTCTGATTCCATCCAGGCCGTGAAGTCGATGATGCGCAGAATCTGCTGTTCGAAGACGTCGGTGCGGATCTCTTCGAATTCGGGAAGGTATTTTTCGAGGAGTTTCCGTTTGCCCTTGCGGGTGACGGGCAGCTGTTTGATAAGAAACCGCAGCATCAGCAGCTCGATGCGGTAGCCCTTTTCGTTGCCCGAGAGGTCGCGGCGCAGCGACCGTATCTCGTAGCGTATCGGCTCCCCGTCGCCCAGCTTGTAGAGTATCATCAGGTTTACCAGCCGTATGGTTCGGTACAGGGGCAGGTAGAAATAACTCTTGCCGCGGACGATGATGCGGCTCAGCTCGCGGTGTGCAGCCTGAAAATCGCCGTTGCCGAAATGGATCAGTCCGGTGTACAGGCACAACTCTGCCTGTCGCGCCCGGCTCAGCAGATGGAAACGGTCGAACAGCACCTCGCGGTAGCTCTGCTTCAGCTCCAGGGCCGATCGGAATTCGCCCGCATCCAGCAGGGGGAACAATTCATACAGAAACACCACGCAGGTCTGATTCAGCCTGAAATCGAGGGAGTTGCTTTCGATTTTACGGAGCTGATCCGTGAAATGACGCATACCCTCGTAGTCACGGATGCTGCGCAGGGTCTCCAGAACTCCTTCGATGGTGTACATATAGTAAAGGGGCGGGGAGTTCCACAGATGCTTGTTGGCCTCAAACAGGTTGATCAGTTCGTAATACGAACGCAGGGCCGATTTGAAGTCGCCCACGCTGATCAGGTAGTTACTCTGAAAAAGCTGATGCAGCTTGCTGATTTCAAAATTTTCGGGAGAAAGCGAGGCTACCAGACTCAGCTCACTGTATATCAGGTCGTTCAGTTCATTTTTCTCCTTCTGTGAACGGGCGTAGCCCTTGTAAAGGGTACGGTGTCTGAGGATTTCGTAAAGCGACGACTGCTCATTAACCTTGCGTATGCCTTTCAGGGCTTCGTTGATGCGAAACTGCTTTTTCAGCAGCTCCTGTTCGCTGGTATTGGGGAAGTTAAGCGCCAGAAGGTAGTCGAGCTCCAGCCTGTTGGCCATCAGCAGGGCGTAATCGTTTTCGTACTTCACCGCCAGCTGCTTCACGGTTTCAAGGGTATCGAAACACTCGTCGAACAGCGACTTCTCGTAAAGTATGCGGGCATTCAGTATTTTGTTGAAGAGCATGAACACGTTGTCCTGATTCTTTTTCAGATCGTGCATGATGTCGAGGAGTACGCTGAAGAGGTACTTTACCGTGGTTTCGAAAGCTGAGCCCGGGCATTGTGTAAGAAAGGCCTGCCGTATGGTTTCCGGGGCATCGCTGGGAGATTTCTCAATAATATCGTACAAAAGCTGGTAAGATGCCGGTTTTCGTTTATGGCAGACCTTCGACCGGAATGCCTTCTTCTCGGGCATGGTCATGGAATGAACCAGATGTACCAGGGATTCAAAGCGTGTCATAGTTTTCCCATTTTTTCGCAAAAGCACGGAGAACAACCCGGCGGCCTTTACCCGGTGCGGCCGCTCCCCTTGTCGCAACCTTCGATTGACCTCCCGCAGCGGATAGTAAAAAACCGTTTCTTCCTTTCCCGGAGGCGAAACGCCCATGCAAAGTCCCTTTACACAATCGGTCTCCCGGCCGGGTGCGGAAATCGTGCAATGCAAATATAATCATAATTACCAGAAACGGACGGAATATTAAGAATTAAATGAATTTTATGTTATTGATATCATGGCGTTTACAAAACCTGCTTCTTATTACACCCCCTTTTTATAATTACAGTTTGGCATTCATTTTTGATTTTTTTGGCGGATTGTTCTTAATAGATTTGCTTTCTCATCTAACAGAAATTTACATGCAGCAAAAGAAAATCGTTGTAGTTGGAAGCTGTAATACCGATATGGTAATCAAGGCAGATCGTTTGCCCATCCCCGGTGAAACCGTGCTTGGCGGTACATTCTTCATGAATCCCGGCGGCAAGGGGGCCAATCAGGCCGTTGCGGCTGCGCGCATGGGTGGCAGGGTTACGTTTATCTCGAAGACCGGCAACGACGTTTTCGGGAAGCAGTCGGTGGTACTCTACAATGCCGAAGACATCAAAACCGATTACATTTTCTCCGATCCTTCGAATCCTTCGGGGGTTGCGCTGATTACGGTGGACTCCTTCGGCGAGAACTGCATAGTGGTAGCCTCGGGCGCCAATGCCTCCCTTTGTCCGGCCGATATCGACAAGGCAGCCCCGGAAATCGAGAGCTGCGACCTGGTTCTGATGCAGCTCGAAATACCCGTTAATACAGTGGAATACGTTGCCGAGATGGCAAACCGCAAGAACATTAAGGTTATCCTTAACCCTGCCCCTGCCCGTGCGCTTTCGGATCAGCTGCTGAAGAACACCTATATAATTGTTCCGAACCGTTCCGAGGCCGAGATTCTTTCGGGAATCAAGGTTACCGACCGGGAGTCGGCCCGTCAGGCTGCCGATATCATCAGCGCAAAAGGCGTCAGCATTGTGGTGATTACCCTCGGAAGTCAGGGTGCACTTATCAAGGATCACGAAGAATATCACTTCGTGGATGCCGTTAAGGTGGATGCCCTCGACACTACCGCTGCCGGGGATGTTTTCTGCGGAACGCTGTGTGTGGGTCTGTCGGAAGGCAGATCCATACTCGACGCGGTGAAGATGGCCGCCAAAGCCTCCGCCATTACGGTTACCCGGATGGGAGCGCAGTCGAGCATCCCCCACAGGGCAGAATTACAAACGATTTAACCGAACAAAAACCCTTTGCCATGAACAAGATATCTTACCCCGTTGCGACCGTTCGCCCCGTATGGTTTCTGCTGCTGGCTTTTGCCGTGCTGCTGCTGACCCCTGCCGTGGTGCGTGCCCAGAACACACAGCCGGGCGTTGTTTCGGGTGTGATCGCAGATTACAATACCGGAGAAACGCTGCCGGGAGTGAACATTGCAATAAAAGGTACGCTGTCGGGAACCGTTACCGGCATCAACGGCCGATATACCCTGGAAGTCCCTGTGGGTTCTATCCTGGTTTTCAGTTTTGTAGGATACGAAACCACCGAAATTCCCGTAGGAAATCAAACGACCCTCAACGTACGCCTGAAACCGGCGGTGGAGTCGCTCGAAGAGGTGGTGGTCATAGGCTACGGCCTCACCACCCGCAAGGAAGTCACCGGATCCATTGCTTCGGTAAAAGCCGACCAATTCAACCGGGGCGCCTACTCCAGCCCCATGGGCATGCTTCAGGGCAAGGTCGCCGGATTGTCGATCACCCGTCCCGACGGCGCCGACCCTCAGGCCAGCTACCAGATCCTGCTCCGGGGTACCAACACCCTGACATCGGGACAGGGACCCCTGGTGATTGTAGACGGTATTGCCGGCGTTGATCTGAAAAACATAAGCTTCGAAGAGGTGGAAAGCATCGACGTGCTGAAAGACGGCTCTGCCGCAGCCATTTATGGTACCCGCGGATCGAACGGGGTGATCATCATCACCACCAAAAGGGCAAAAAGCGGACAGAACAGGGTGGAGTATTCGGGTTATCTCTCGGCACAGGTGAATCCGCGCATGGTGAAGAACCTCACAGCTGCACAGTTTAAGGATGCCGTTGAAAAGTATGCCCCCGAAAAAGCCGGCAGCCTCTACGGAGCCGAAACCGACTGGTTTAAAGAGATTACCCGTCCCCTGCCGTTGAGCCACAAACACAACCTGGCCATCTCGGGCGGCAATGAGAACTTCTCGCACCGCAGCGTTTTCTTTGTGGATAAGGCCGAGGGTCTGCTTCTCGACAACGAATCGAACCGGTATCTGGTTCGTACCAACATCACACAAAAGGCACTGGGCGACCTGCTTACGCTCGACTACAACCTGAGTTACAGCATGCGCAACTACAAGCCTGCCAACTACGACCTTTTCTACCAGGCGTTTATCCGGAACCCAACGTCTCCGGTTTACGATCCCGGCAACGAATACACCGGAGGCTACACCCTGATTTCGGGCATGGATTACTACAATCCCGTGGGGATGCTGAAAGAGCGCACCCGCGAGGGAAAAACCGACGATGTGGGAGCCAACGTGAGGGCTACCCTTCGTTTTACGAAAAACATAAACTGGGTAAATCTGGTTTCTATCGAGAAATCGGACTGGGAAGAACTTTCGTACCGTACCAAATACTATCCCAGCCGTCTGGGCCGCGGAGGAGAAGCCGAGATCAGCAACGGGCGCAGCAAAGATCTGCAGTACGAAAGTACCATCAACTATACCGGTTCGGCCGGCAATCATAACTTCCAGGCTCTGGGCGGTTACTCTTTCGAGGAATTTGTAACCAACAACTCCTATATGATCAACTCGGGCTTCGATACCGATCTGTATGGGCCGCACAACATCAGCGCCGGATCGGCCCTGTACGAAGGAACCGCCTCCATGGGATCCTATAAGGGCAAAAACCGTCTGATTTCATTCTTCGGACGTGTGATGTACAACTTCGACGAGAAATACCTGGCTTCGGCCTCTTTGCGCCGCGAAGGATCCTCGCGCTTTGGAAAAAACCACAAATGGGGATGGTTCCCCTCCGTAAGTGCCGGATGGCGCATCAACCGCGAGCCGTTTATGGAAAACATCGCTTGGGTGAACGACCTGAAGCTGCGCGTAGGATACGGCGTTACCGGAAACCAGGACATCGGCAACTACCGCTCGCTGATTATGATGGGAAAAGCCGGAAAATTCTTCTACAACGGACAGTGGATCAACTCCTACCAGCCCGTCAGCAACCCCAATCCCGACCTGAAATGGGAGAACAAATCGGAAATCAATGCCGGTATCGACTTCTCGGTTCTCAACAACAGGCTGGGCGGAGCCATCGATTACTACTACCGTAAAAGCACCGACCTTCTTTACACCTACGGCGTATCGGTACCCCCCTACCTCTACAACCAGCTATTCACCAACGTGGGCACCATCAGCAACCGGGGAATTGAACTTACCTTACGGGGACAGGCAGTAAAAAAAGGGGAGTTGGAATGGAACACCATTGTAACCTTCGCACGCAATAAGAATATCCTGGAGAAATTCTCGAACGAAGAGTTTACCGACACCTCCTACGATCTGGGATGGATTGGCCATGCCATAGGGGTAAACACGCAGAGGATCAGCGAAGGCGAACCCCTTGGAACCTTCTACGGACCGGTATGGATAGGGCTGGATGAAAACGGACTCGACCTCTTTAAAAATGCAAATCCTATCGGACAGGTAGACCCTGCCAACTGGGAGATCATCGGAAACGCATATCCCGACTTCACCCTGGGGTGGAGCAACTTCCTGACTTACGGAAGGTGGGACTTCAGCATGGCTCTTCGCGCAAGCATTGGTGGAGAGGTGCTGAATACCTACCGCCTCTACTACGAAAACTGGGGAACCTTCGGACTTAACAACGTAACCCTGACGCAGTACGAGAATCCGGAATTCAGGGGCAATGCCAGGTATTCATCGAAATACGTGGAGAGTGCAACCTTTGTGAAGATGGACAACATCTCGGTTGCCTACAACATTCCGCTTCATCACAGGCACATCTCCAGGATCAGGGTATATGCCACTGCCCAGGATGTATTTTGCCTGACCGCTTACAAGGGACTCGACCCCGAGGTAAATCTCGGCGGGCTGACTCCCGGCATCGAATACCTCAGTTATTACCCCAGAACCACGCTGGTGACCCTGGGAGCCAATGTTTCATTTTAGTCATTACAGGCCATGAAAACAAAACGATATCTTCTGATCAGCCTGCTGGTGGCCGTTGTCGCCATCTTCACCTCCTGCACCGACCTGGAGGAGGATGTATACTCCTCCATACCCCTCGACAAATTCTTCCAGTCGGAACGGGATGTGTTAATGAACGCCGGAAGGGCATATACCAAGCTGCAGCGCTTCCCCGAGGAGCAAAGGCTGTGGTCGCTGATCGAAAACGCATCCGACGAGATGGTAATCCCGGGCCGCGACGACGGTTTGTGGTGGGAACAGGGACGCTGGGACGAACTGCACACCCACCGTTTCAACTCAAGCAACAAAATCCTTCGCCAGTCGTATGAATTCGTATTCGAAGGCATCAGCGCCTGCAATGAAGTCATATACGAAACCGAATCCTCCGAGATACAGTTTGAAGCAAAAGACCGCATCGTTGCCGAGATAAAAATTCTTCGTGCACTGTTTTACTACTGGGGTGCCGACAACTGGGGCAACATCCCGTTTACCACCGACTTCACCAACAAAGAACTGCCCGAACAGAAAGACCGTGCGTTTATCTTCAGCTTCCTTGAGCAGGAGATCCTGAGCAACATCGATCTGCTGCAGGCGGAACCTACGCCGGCACATTACGGCCGCGTGACCAAAGGAATGGCGTGGACCCTACTGGCAAAGCTCTACCTGAATGCCGAAGAGTGGATCGGAGTGCCGATGTACGATAAGGCCGTTGAAGCCTGCGACAAGGTTATTGATCTGAACGCCTACAGCATTGAAGACGATTATTTCGCCAATTTCAGGGTAAAAAACGAAAACAGCCGCGAGAACATCTTCGTAATCGTAAACCACAGCGTGTACACCAAAGACAGGCTTTACTGGTATACGCTTACGCTGAACGACGCCAGCCGTGCTACCTTCGGCTTCAAGGGCGAGATGTGGGATGGCTTTGTCTGTGAGCCGGAGTTCTTCAACTCGTTCGAAGAAAACGACATCCGCCGCAACTCTTTCCTTTACGGACAGCAGTACGATATGAACGGCAATCCCATATACTTTATCGAGAACGGCGATACCGTATGGTTTCAGTACACCCCTTCCATTGGAAACTACCGTGCCCGTAAGCGCTGGGAAGGCGCCCGCTGCTGCAAGTACGAATACCAGAAAGACCTGGAATACTATGTAATCGACATGGAAAACGACTTTGTACTTTTCCGGTATGCCGATGTGCTATACACCAGGCTGGAGGCGCTGTGGAGGCTGGGACGTACAGGCGAGATGCTGGGCGACCCCGAACTGCAGAAGATACGCACCCGTGCCGGCCTGCAGCCCTATCAGGCATCCGATATCACCGCCCAGGAGCTGCTTGCAGAGTTCGGGCGTGAATTTGCCTGGGAGGCACGCCGCCGTCAGGATCAGATACGCTTCGGCGTTTGGGGAAACACCTGGTGGAACAAACCGCCCTCGGGCCCGACAGCAAAGCTCTTCCCCCTGCCGCAGACCGCTCTGAGTGCAAATTCCAAACTCCAACAGAATCCGGGATACTAATACCATTGAACTATGACCAGACCAAACCTCCGTTTAAGCTGCATACTGTTTGTTGCGCTTCTTGTTATGCCCTCGCTGCTGCTTGCTGCGCGACCGCTAAAGATCAGCAAGAGCGAGCTGCGCGACAGGATCGAAGCGGCCTGGATAGGCCAGATGATCGGCAATATTTACGGATTGCCGCATGAAAATAAGTACGTGAATGCCCCCGGACCGGAGACCTGGCCCTACGGCTACACCAAAAACATCGACAAGCTGAAGAAATACGACGGTGCTTTCTCCGACGACGACACCGACCTGGAATACATGTACCTGCTGCAGATGATGAAGCACGGTCCCGAGCCCACCTATGCACAGCTGCGCGATGCCTGGATGTACCACATCCGCGACCGGGTATGGCTGGCCAACCGCGGGGCGCTCGGGCTGATGCACTACGGCTATACTCCGCCATTTACCGGCAACAAGCTGCTGAATCCGCACTGGTATCAGATAGACCCCCAGCTCATCAACGAAATATGGGCATTTACCGCTCCCGGCATGGTAAAATATGCCGCCGCTAAATCGGAATGGGCTGCCCGCATCACCAGCGACGACTGGGGCGTGGAACCTACCATCCACTATGGTGCCATGTATGCCGCCGCCTTCTTCGAAAAAGACATCCGCAAGCTGATCGAAATAGGGTTAAAAGAACTTCCGGCCGACGGACGATACGCCGCCACCATCAGGGATATGATAGCCCTGCATGCCAAATATCCCGGCGACTGGAAAGCGGCCTGGCACGAAATGGCAAAGAAATACTACATCGGTGAGCCCGATATGACCAAAACCATCTGGAATGCCAACCTCAACGGAGCCTGTGCCATCCTGGCCATGCTATACGGCGGGGGCGACTTCCAGCGTACGCTCGACCTCTCCTGTGCCATGGGCTTCGATGCCGACAACCAGGCCGCCACCGTGGCCGGATTGATGGGAGTTATGTACGGCATGAAAGGCCTTCCCGAAAACCTTTACCTGCCTGTGGAAGGATGGCAGAAACCCTTCAACGACAAATACATCAACATCACCCGCCACGACCTGCCCGATGCCAGTATTTCCGGCATCATCGACAACACCATGCAGGCTGCCATCGACCTGATCGTAAGCAAAGGCGGATCGGTGAAAGGAAAACCCGGAAGCGAGATCATCACCATAATACCCGATGCGGCGTTCAGGGCACCCATGGAATTCTACTACGGCCCCGACCCCGTGCTGGAAAAAGGCAAACCGGCAGACTTCACCTTCTATACCGATGCCAACAAAATCTACAACTGGTCTATGGTAAAGGGAACCCTTCCTCCGGGACTGGAATTCAAAGCGGGAAAGCTGTGGGGAACACCATCCCGCGAAGGAGAATATGCACTGACCCTGCAGATTGGCGACGGGAAGCAGGTGCAGGAACGTACCTTCAGCCTGCTGGTAAGGGGCGAAAACCTGGCAACCGGTGCCGATACCATCTTCAGCAACGTAAGAACCATGAACGAAAGCGTGATGGATTCGTGCTGGTATACGTTCGGCAAATCGCTGTACGCCAAAACGGTGGACGTTATTAACGACGGAAAAATATACGGACCGGGCTCGGTATTCTACAGCCTGGCCGCAAAAGCAAAAATCCCGAAAGTGGATTATTATGGTTATGGTTGGAATGAAGCTAAAACCGTTGGTATGATTGTATTTAATACCGGCGGCATGGAGGAGTTTGGTGGTTGGTTTACTTCTCTTAGTGTGCAATATCTGAACGAAGCAGGGAGGTGGGCTCCGGTTGAGAACTATACCCTCAGCCCTCCCCTTCCTGCTTCAGATATTGTTTTTATTCAGCCCCATTACGCCGAGTACGTGCTGAAGTTTGACCCGGTAACCACCAAAGGCATCCGCATCCTGGGCGATGCCATGGTTCAGGATCACTGGAACAAATACACCAAAAATGTATCGGCATTCACATCCATCACCGAATTGAGTGTTTACCCCTAAGAAATCCATGTCATGCTGAAACCGAAGATAACAAAACTCGCTCTCCTCTCCATTGTGGCAGCATCCGCCTGCCTGCTTTCGTCCTGCTCCGCACCCGAAACGTCCGCACCTGTGGCCGGAACCTCCATTGCCATGACCCATGAGCAGCTGAAGGATAAAATTATGGGAGGATGGGCCGGACAAACCATAGGAGTGGTTTACGGAGCTCCGGTTGAATTTAAATACCAGGGTTCCATCATCGACGAATACCAGATCATTCCCTGGCATGAAAACTACGTTAAATACTGGTGGGACAAAAAGCCGGGGCTGTTCGACGACATCTACACCGACCTGAACTTTGTGAATGTCTTCGAAAAATACGGGCTCGACGTAAGTACCGACACCATAGCTTCGTACTGGGCAAATACGGCATACCACCTGGCGCATGCCAACCAGGCTTCGCGCTACAACATCCTCAGAGGTCTGAAGCCCCCGCATACCGGGCACTGGCTCAACAACCCCCATGCCGATGACCTCGACTTTCAGATTGAATCGGACTTCATCGGGCTGATGGCTCCCGCCATGGTAAACCATGCCACCGAAATTGCCGACCGGGTGGGGCACATCATGAACAGCGGCGACGGCTGGTACGGCGGGGTGTTTGTCTCTTCGCTCTATTCCCTGGCCTTTGCCTCCGGCGATGTGAATTTTATCGTTGAAAAAGCCGCGCAGACCATTCCCGAAGGTACCTCCTTCCGCGAATGCATCGCCGATGTAATTGCCTGGCACAAGCAGTATCCCGACGACTGGAAGGCAACCTGGTTCGAGCTCCAGAAAAAATGGAACCGCGACGTGGGCTGTCCGAAAGGGGTTTACCTTTCGTTCAACATCGACGCAAAGATCAACTCGGCGTATGTAGCCATTGGATTGCTTTACGGACAGGGCGACTTCACCCGTTCGGTGGATATTGCCACCCGTTGCGGACAGGATGCCGACTGCAACGCCGCCACAGCCGGCGGAGTACTCGGTGTAATGCACGGCTACAAAGCCATACCGGAGTTCTGGTTAAAACCGCTGCAGGAGATCGAACCTCTGAACTTTGAGAGTACGGAGATGTCGCTCGCCAGGGCTTACGAACTAAGCTACAAACACGCACTCGGCATGATTGAACGTGCCGGCGGATCCGTGGATGAAAACGGAGTGTCTGTCCCTTACGAAGATCCCAGACCCGTGGCTTATGAACAGAACTTTGTAAACACCCACCCCATCGCCCGGGAGAAGATCGACCGGTCCATTACCGACAGCTTCGGCTTCTCGTTTACCGGCAACGGGTACATCCTTTACGGGAACATGGTAAAACGCTCGAAGGTGGATCCGGATTACATCGACCGCATCGCAAAGAGACTGGGCTCCGAAGTATTCGGCCTGGCAGAGCTTGACGACAATTACGTAGCCGAAGTGGAAGTATACATCGACGGCAGTCTGGACGAAACGGTATACCTTCCGATGAAAAACACCTCACGCCGTCTGGAGCCGGCCTGGAAATACCAGCTCAGCGAAGGGCACCACGACGTACGATTGAAATGGAACAATCCGCATCCCGATTACGAGATACGGATCAACGATCTGATCGTGTATTCTGAAAATCCTCCGGTTAACCCTCTTCCAGCACTGTAAATCATGAAAAAGACACCCGCATACCTTCCGGTATTTCTTCTGCTGGCGATGGCCTGCAGTCCCGGCAACAAGGACAAATCCCCGCCCACCGAAACCGTGCAGATAAGCCGTGAGGTGCTGGCCGACAAAATCCGTGGCGGATGGGCCGGACAAACCATAGGATGCACCTACGGCGGACCCACCGAGTTCAAATTCAAGGGTACCATGATTCAGGACTACCAGGAAATGGTATGGTACGACGATTACATTGCGGAAATCTTTGAACTCGATCCCGGTCTGTACGACGACGTGTACCTGGATTTCACCTTTGTACAGGTGATAGAAAAATTCGGCGTCAATGCCCCTGCCGATTCCTTTGCCCTGGCATTTGCGCGCGAAGATTACAAGCTGTGGCATGCCAACCAGGCTGCCCGTTACAACATCCTTAACGGGATAATGCCTCCCGAATCGGGCCACTGGCTCAACAACCCGCATGCCGACGATATCGACTTCCAGATAGAAGCCGACTTTGCCGGACTGATGCACCCCGGCATGATCAACAGCGCTACTGAACTGTGCGACCGCACGGGGCACATCATGAACTACGGCGACGGCTGGTACGGAGGCGTATTCATGGCCGGGATGTATGCCACCGCCTTTATTTCCGACAACATCGCCTACGTTATCGAACAGGGACTCAAGCCCATCCCGCCTCAGAGCAAATTCCACCAGGTAATCAGCGATGTGATTCAGTGGCACCGTCAGTACCCCGACGACTGGAAAAAGTGCTGGTATGAGGTGGAGAAAAAGCATACATCCGAAAAAGGGTGTCCGGAAGGCGTATTCAATGCCTTCAACATCGATGCATCGGTGAATGCCGCTTATGTGGTAATCGGACTTCTCTACGGCAACAAAGACTTTTACAAAACCATGGACATTGCCACCCGCTGCGGGCAGGACAGCGACTGCAACCCGGCCACGGCAGCAGGCATTCTGGGCGTAATGCTGGGTTACAGCAACATCCCCGGCTTCTGGAAACCGGCCATCGAAAAAGCCGAACCCCTTACCTTCCCGTATTCCGACCTTAGCCTGAACCAGGTGTACGACCTCAGCCTGAAACATGCCCTGCAGCAGATAGAAGCCAACGGGGGAAGCACCGATGGCGATAACATCACCATACGGATACAGCAACCGGAGATGCTGCGGTTCGAGGAGTCGTTCCCCGGTATGTATCCCGTAAAGGAACTGCTGGTGCGCACCGATCACCTGGAAAACAGCATCGAAATAGATTTTGAAGGCACCGGAATCGTAATCCTGGGGAATGTAAAAAGCCGCTGCATCGACGAAACCCGCGACTTTACCGCACTTCTGGATATATACATCGACGGTGAGAAGATAGAACAGGTGAAGATGCCATTCGACTACATCGTCCGCAAATACGACATCTACCATAACTACCGGCTTCCATCGGCAAAGCACCACATCGAGGTGCGATGGGTGAATCAGCATCCCGATTTCAGGATTTATTTCAAATCGTACGTGGTTTACGACGATAAACCTATCGAACCTTTGGTTCAGCGCATAAACTCTAAAACGGCTTTATAATGAAGGCTCCGGCACGGTGTTTTTATCTGCTTTCCCTGGCGCTTATCCCGATGAGTTTTTCAGGATGCGACCGGACCCGTGAGCACGATGAGCCCGTTCCGGCCTTCGAACGCCTGCAAACCGGGCAATCGGTGAACAGCAGCATACTGAAACGCCCCATCGGCTATGCCGTGCTGCTTCCTGCAGAATATGAAAATACAACGAAATCATACCCCGTGGTTTACCTGCTGCACGGCTTCGGCGACAACGAAAAAGCCTGGTACCAGGGCGGAAACATCCGCTACCATGCCGACCTGTATGCGGCGGAAACCGGTCCGGTAATCTATGTGATGCCGCAGGGATTCAACACCTACTGGGTGAATAAATACAACGGAAACTATCCCTTTATGGATATGCTAACGCAGGAGCTTATGCCGCACATCGATTCTCTCTACAGAACCGAAGGGCATGCTTCGCAGCGGGCCGTCATGGGCTATTCCATGGGAGGGTACGGCGCTCTTATCCTTGCTGCCAAAAATCCGGAACTTTTCGGAACGGCAGTAGTGTTAAGCATGTCGTTCCGCACCGACGAGCAGTACCTGGCTGAACCTCAGTCGGTATACGATGTGCAGTGGGGTCCGGTATTCGGATCTCCGGGCAAATCGGGCAACGACAGACTGAGTCCGTACTTCCTTGAATACAGTCCGTTCCATTTCTTTACCAATCCAAACGATCCGGCTTTGAGCGGCCAGCGCTATTTCATCGACTGCGGCGACGACGAGGAGAGCCTTTCGGAAACGAACAATGCGCTTCACCTCATCCTTCGGCAGGAAAACATTAATCACGAGTACAGGGTGAGAAACGGAGCACATACCTGGGATTACTGGCATAAGTCGCTTCCGGAGGCCTTCCGCTTTATGGGTGCCGCCTTCCGCAACCAGAACTACCCCGGCGAAGGAGAACCGGCACCCCTTACCGCCACGCTTTCACACGGGGACGTACACGATTTTACCATCTCCGGCACTGCACAGCCTTACCGCGTGCTGACCCCGGAAGGGTATGCCCTGGAAACACGAACCTATCCCCTGTTTGTATTCCTGCACGATCGTCCCCTTAACGATCCGGAAGGAGCATCCGAAAACCTGCTGGCGCTGATGAAAGGCAATATTCTCGGAATGAGACTTCCGCAGTCGCTGTTCGTTGAAATCCCGTATACCGGCAGTACACTGAGTGCAAACGATATAATACAGCTTACGGAAGAAATAAAACAGAATTTCAGGGTAAATACCGGCGGACGTTATGCCGTTATCGGAGCCAACGGAAATGCCGGAAGCAGTCTGACGGGAATGGCCGGTTCCCTGTCGGAAATCTTTACTGCATGCATGCTCTTCGATGCAGGGTTCGATTGTTCCGTACTTCCGGAAAGTAAGGAGCTAAAATGGTATCTCGACATCACCGACGAAGGTACGAATGCCCTTGCATACCATACCCTTTTCATGCACCTGAAAAAAGGAAATTTCCCCCATGAATACCGTGTAAGGCAGGGACTTGCCACACACAGCGACTTTCTTTCGGGAATTAACAATGCAACGGTTTTCATAAAAGACAATCTGTTAAAGCAATAACCGATGAAACGAAACGCCCTGCTGCTTCTGCTGATGCTTACCCTCTCCGGTTTACGGGGCGGGGCACAGCCTTTGCTGGTGATGGAAAGCCTTTCGTTCGAAAGCAGCCTTCTGGGTCGGTCCGTGAAGTATTCGGTAATACTCCCTTCCTCCTATTACTCGGAAAATAAGGCGTATCCGGTGGTTTATCTGCTGCACGGACTCGGTGACGACGAAACCTCCTGGCTCGAATACGGGCGTGTGGAACAGCTCTGTCGCAGCGCCGAAAAGGCAGGGACCCTTCCTCCCATGATATTTGTGATGCCACAGGCTTTCCGGACTTATTACGTAAACGATTACAAGGGAACCTTCCCGTATCAGGATATGTTTGTACAGGAACTCGTCCCACATATCGATAAAGAATTCCGCACAATTCCGGCTCCGGCGCAGAGGGCAGTACTGGGTTACTCCATGGGCGGCTTTGGTGCGATGATACTGCATCTTAAACATCCCGGAATATTTGGTTCTGCAGCACCCCTGAGCATGTCGGTCCGTACCGACGGTCAATACATGGAAGAGGAAGCCCCCGCCTGGGATGAGCAGTGGGGACGGCTTTTCGGCGGGGAAGGCACATACGGAAGCGATCGCATTACCGGTTATTACCGCCTCAACAATCCCTTCCACCTCTTCCCGTCGATGAGCGACGCTCAAAAGCAGTCGACCAGGATTTACATGGTAAACGGGGATGAGGAACAAACGCTCTGCCGCAGCAACGAAACCCTGCACATCCTTATGCACGAACACGGCATCCCGCACGAGTACAGGGTAGTAGACGGGGGGCACAGTTTCACGGTATGGCAGCAGGCCCTGCTTCCATCGCTCCGGTACATAGCTTCCGTGTTCAGCGAAACTCCCTTTGCCGGGGAAGCGGAGGTGCCGGTTCGCAGGCAGCCTCTGAATAAAGAGCAATTTCTTACAATGGAAATAGCCGGGAGGCCCTTACACGTTTTTCTGCCGGCCGGTTACGAAACGGGCAACCGCAAATACCCGCTGTTGCTGTTTGCGGGAGTGGATGATAAAGCTGCGGCAAGGGATCTGGCAGAAATCGTTAATGCGCAGATTGAAGATGGAATAATTACTCCGATGATAGCAATGTTTACCGATGCAGGGGCGGATGCACTCTCTCTGCCGGAACTGTCCGGAGAAAAACTGAGAATACGAAGCGGATATAAATTCAGGGCGCTGGCAGGAACCGGAGCAAGTGCGGAGATGGTATTCGGGGCGATGCGCCGGAAGCCTGCATTTGGTTCGTATATGCTGTGCGGGGCAGAGGTGGATACGGCGACGGCAGAAAGCCTGAAAATGGATGCCGGGATACTGAACACGGGCCAGGCTGCCCTCTTTGTGGATGCCCCCGACCGGGGAAACAGCGTAAAGGGCAACGGAGAGCTGCACATGGTGCTGCGCGACATGGGGATAGCCCACGAATACCGGGTAAGGGAAGGCACGGGAGGTTATGAATGGATAGCCGGAGGTATGCCGGAAATACTGAAAATGGTTTCACGAAGGTTTCACAAATAAAAATAATAACTCACCTAAAACAAACGATATGTACATTGTAAGCAGTTACACCCTGGCCGTTGCCCTGTGCTTCGTCACCATGCTGTGCTGGGGCTCATGGGGCAACACACAGAAACTGGCAGCCAAAACCTGGCGCTATGAGTTATTTTACTGGGATTATGTTATCGGCGTTGTCCTGCTCACACTGCTAATGGGCTTAACGCTGGGAAGCACCGGCGATCAGGGCCGCAGCTTCGTTCAGGACCTGATGCAGGTAAGCCCGAAAAATTTCGGCAGCGCATTCCTTGGCGGAATCATCTTCAACGCATCAAACATCCTGCTCTCGGCTTCCATCTCTCTGGCAGGTATGGCCGTTGCATTCCCGGTAGGGGTCGGACTGGCTCTCGTACTCGGGGTATTTATCAACTACTTCGGAGCTCCTTACGGAGATGCCGTCCTGCTCTTCTCGGGCGTGGCGCTTATCGTTTTTGCACTTCTGTTCAACGGCATAGCCTACGGCAAAATCAGCAAAAACAGGGATAAAAGCGTTGCAAAAAAAGGACTCTACATTGCCATTGCCGCAGGTATCCTGATGTCGTTCTTCTACCGCTTTGTAGCGGCAGCCATGGACCTTAGCAACTTCGAATCGCCCACTCCGGGTATGGTAACCCCGTATACTGCCGTATTTATCCTTGCACTGGGGATGCTGTTCAGCAACTTCTTCTTTAACACCTACCTGATGAAGAAACCCTTCGTGGGAGAGCCCGTAAGCTATAAGGCCTATTTCAGCGGCGGACTGTCGACGCATGCCGTGGGCATCCTTGGCGGACTTATCTGGGGACTCGGTACCGCGCTGAGTTATATAGCTGCCGGTAAAGCCGGTGCGGCCATATCTTATGCACTCGGACAGGGCGCAACCATGGTGGCTGCACTCTGGGGCGTATTCATCTGGAAAGAATTCAAAGGAGCAACAAAAACCATCAGCCTACTGCTTCTGCTGATGTTCCTCTTCTTTATCTCCGGACTGGCACTGATCATCGTTGCCGGAAATCAATAAGAAAACCTGATCACTAAATAAATTCACAAACAACCAAAAACCAACAAAATGAAAAAGTACATTGCATTACTGACGATGGCCGCAATCGCTGCCATGAGCTTCACCGCCTGCGACAACGGCGACGACAACGGCGACGATCCCATTGTTGTGCCTCCCGCAAAAATCAAAACAATTGGTGTAAACTACGGAGATGGTGTTGAAGAATATGAGTTTGTTTACGATGCCAACGACAAAGTATCGAAAATCTATAATTCATGGGAAGGCGTTGCCGTTGATACCATCACCTACGACTATTCGGTTGCCGGTAAGCTTACCATTACCAAGGAAGACTGGCCCACCGTTTATGAACTGGATGCCAACGGCCGCGTGGTAAAGGAAATCTGGGATGAAACCAGCTATGCCTCCTACGAGTACGATGCCAACGGTTACCTCGTTGCCGTGAAGGAATTCTGGGACGGTGTGAACCACAACAAGTTTGACGTTGAAATTACCAATGGTAACGTAACCAAACACACCCGCTACGGCGACGATGGCAACGTAAACCGTATCAAAACCTTCACCTTCACCACGGGCGACAACACCGCCGACATCCAGCAGACCAACGCCGTTGATTCAAACTGGAAGACCGTAGGAGGAATCTTCGGAAAACCCAGCAAAAAACTGGTCGACTTCCTCGATTACTGGACTCCCGGTGACGAAGCCAACAAGAAAACCACTACTATTACCTATACCTTCGATGCAAAGAACAGGGTTTCCACTATGACACGCTCGGGCGACGGATGGCAGGAAATCTACAACTTCTCGTATTACGAATAGTATTCAGGGAAATCCATGCCGGTTTTTAATCCTTATTCATTGGTTTTAAACCGGCAGGTATTGCAGGAGGGAAGAAAGGTATCTGCCATTGTGCGGGTACCTTTCTCATTTTTTAACGTCATGGGTGCAGAGATGCGCCCCGGAGGTCATGCCTGCACCGTAACCCCATCCCCGAAAGGGAACAAACGTACCCATACCCGGCCGGAGGCAGAAATTGCTTATTCGGTAAGTCCGAATCCGGTACAGACGGGCAGGCGTGAATCCAGACGTTGAAATCAACCATATGTTCGGATGAAAAATATAAAATATGCCGGGATGATTGCCGGCCTGCTTTTCCTGGTTGCCGGGCTAATGCTTCCGGCTCCCGAAGGCCTGACGGAGGCCGGTAAAAATGCCGGAGTGGTCGCCATACTGATGGCGGTATGGTGGATTACCGAAGCCATTCCCGTATATGCCACAGCATTCCTGCCGATGGCACTCTTTCCCTTTCTGGGAATACTTCCGGCCGGAGAAACGGCCATAAACTACGGGCACGATTTCGTGCTTATGATGATATCGGGATTCTTCATCGCAAAAGGCATTGAAGCACAGAATCTGCACCGGCGTATCGCCCTTGTGCTGATCAAAGCCCTGGGTACCAGCCGCCGCATCATTCTGATGAGCATGATGCTGGCAACGGCCTTCCTTTCGATGTGGATCGCCAACGTAACCGCAGCTCTTCTGATGCTACCGATCGGTATGGCGCTGCTGCTCAAAGACGAGGAATCGTCGGGCACCACCAACCACTTCGGTACTGCCCTGATGCTGGGAATTGCATATGCCGCCAGCATAGGCGGAACCGCTACCCTGATCGGATCCCCCACCAATATGATCTTTTCGGGCATACTGTCGAAAATGTTCCCCGAAGCACCCTCCGTCAGCTTCTTTGCCTGGCTTAAAATAGGATTCCCGCTGGTAGTGATCTTTCTGCCTCTCACCTGGATTTACCTTGTAAAACTGTTCGGAATCCGCAACAGCATCCCCGGAAGCCGGGAGGTAATAGCCGCCGAACTCAGGACCATGGGACCAATGAGCAGGGGCGAAATGCGGGTACTCCTTGTGTTTATTTTTACCTCCCTGGGATGGATCTTCCGGGAAAACATCGTTATCGACACCTTTATTATCCCCGGCTGGAGTTCGCTGCTTAACGCGGAGGACTTCGTACACGACAGCACCGTGGGGATGACGGCGGTTATGCTGCTGTTTATGCTGCCCGACGGCAGAGGAAAACGCCTACTGGAATGGAAAAATGCCGTACAGATACCCTGGGGAGTCGGGGTGATCGTGGGCGGAGGCTATGCCATGGCCGCCAGTTTCAAGGTAACCGGACTGGCCGACTGGATAGGGCTGCAGCTCGCCTTCATCAGCGGATATCCTACCTGGCTGGTTCTGTATATCGTTGTTGCAGCCATTCTGCTTTTCACCGAGATGAACTCCAATACGGCAACGGCCAATATATTTCTGCCCGTGCTGGCAAGCCTTGCGGTAGCCGGAAACATGAATCCGCTCCTGCTCATGATTCCCGCAACCTTCGCCTGCAGCTTTGTATTTATCATGCCCGCAGGCACCGGGCCGAATACCGTGGTTTTTGGCAGCAACCGCGTTAGCATGAGCGATATGGTAAAGGCCGGATCGGGACTAAAGCTCCTGAGTCTGGCACTATTGCCCCTGGTTCTCTATCTGCTGATGGAGTTTGTAATGGTTTTCGACAAATCGGTGCCGTTCTGGGCTCTTCAACCATAAAGGGCCGTCCTGTATCACTATTCATAACGGTTTGAGCCAAAACACATTAAATGTATGGGTATTTATACCCATAGCCGCGTAATTGGCCTGAAAAGCCCATACACCAAGGCTTTGCGAAAGTTAACACAGGCTAAAAATTACAGCCGTTTGGGGCATTCCTTGTCTGCATTCTGATTTTAAACGACTTACGTCGCCAATCCCCCGGCGGAGAGCGAAAACACACCCATTTTACCTCAATATATCAGTGTTTCAGAGCCCTCCGTATTTATACCCATTTTGATGTATGGGGTATTGACAAACGAAAATACTGCCATAATTTTACCAAAAAATAACTCGATATACTATGCCGAACAGTTTGATTTTAAAGGACCTTATTATTAATACCGGAGAAAATTTCATGATTCTTCGCGACGGTCTGGAGTCCTACCTTTCCTACCGGATTACAAATTCGGTTCTCGACCTTCACAACGCATACGTCCCGGAGTCGCTCAGAGGTACGGGGCTGGCATCCGACCTTATTCTGCACAGCATGCATTACGCTGTGATGAACGGATACCGCATCAAACCATCCCACCCCGCCGTAATTCGTTTTCTCGAGATCAACCGGGAATGGCAATACCTCACCGTTTACAGTCTGAACTAAAGCCATCCCTTCAATATTCCTGATAATTTCTTTCAGCAAAGCACCGGCCAATGGCGGTTAACAAAGGAAAAAACAAAGAGAAAAATTATTAAATACCAAATATCAAAACAAATAAACCAACAAAAACAAAACAAAAATGAAAGCAAACCAAACCCCGATTTTCCTGGCTTCCATTTTCCTTATGGGAAGCATGTTCATCTCCTGCTCAAAGGATGAGATTGTACCAGCCTCTGCTGAAAACGCAGGCATGCGCCTGAAATCCGAATCAGCAAATCTGGAATACACCGGTTGCGAAACCCAGTGTATCGCCGAAGAAGGCACTTATTATTCCAAAACCGGTCAGGCAATAATAGGCTGGGGTGGCAAAACGAATAATTCCAATACAAAAACCGTTGACATTGAATACTACAACACCGAAACCGAGTTTATCCTGAAGGTAAAAAGTACCAATGGATTCTCCGACCTGATCATCAACGGTTTATCCGTCTGGACAAACGGGCCTGTTGCCGCAGACACATGGGCTACCTATACAACTCCCCTCGGAGAGAACTGGGCAGCATGCGATAACATTGCATATACGCTCCAGGTAGCCGGAAATGGACCGCAGGCAGAATTTGAGGTTGACTACAACCTGATTGGACTCTGCGGATGCGAAGAAAGCTTTGCTTACACTCAGGTAACGGAAGGTGTTTACACTTTCACCTACATCCCCGCTGAGAGTATGGATGACGCAGTGCTGGTATTTACAATCCCGCAGTCATACTACGTATCCGGACTTGAAGAGTGGACCCGTAATGGCCAGACGCTGCAGAACACCATGGACCTCGAGGCATGCGAATCCTATACATGGACCATTCAATTTACACCCGATTGCGATAACACCAACGGCAACTCCAACAGGAATGTGTGGACCGATTTTAAGGTGAACAATGAATCGAAGAAAAACGATAATACGCCCAATATTGTAATGCAGTGTAATTAATAGCAATCGGCAGGTAATACACTGACACAAAAAAGTCTGGCCACATCCGGCCAGACTTTTGCTTTTTATGCCCGGCTGTAATTTTTCCGGGGGCTTTGCATTTATAGGTAAAGCGTTTCAGGCTTTCGTCTGATAAATATGCACGTCGCGCTGCGGGAAGGGAATGGATACGCCGTTTTCGTCGAAGGTCTTCTTCACCTTCTCGTTCAGATAGAAATAGACATCCCAGTAGTCGCCCCCGTTTACCCATGCACGGGTTACGATGTTTACGGAACTGTCGCCCAGGGAAACAACGCCGGTAAACGGTGCCGGATCTTCAAGAACTCTCTGGTCGGAGGTAAGAATATCCATAATAAGCTGCCTGGCTTTATCGATGTTGTCGCCGTAGCCGATTCCAAAGGTGATATCCACCCTGCGCACGGGAGATGTGGAAAAATTAACCGCAGCACCGTTACTCAGCGGTCCGTTGGGTATAATGATGGTTTTCTTATCCGGCGTATGCAGCACGGTATGAAAAATCTGAACTTCGGTAACCGTTCCGGCATAGCCCTGTGCTTCAATATAGTCGCCTACCTTAAACGGCTTTAGAATCAGCAGCATCACCCCGCCGGCAAAGTTCTGAAGCGTCCCCGAAAGGGCCATACCAAAAGCAATACCTGCAGCACCCAGAAGAGCAATAAACGAGGTTACCTGAACCCCTACCATCGACACAACGCTGATCAGCAGCAGTACCTTCAGCAGCACCGATATCACCTGCAGCAGAAACTTCTGCAGGGTCCTCTCATACGCACGAATCTCAAATACTTTCTTCAATACCTTAATCAGCCGGCCAATAAGCCACAAACCGATTCCAAGGGTAAGCAATGCCAGTAAAATCTTCCCTCCGTAGGTTATGACCATCGACCACAACTGCTCCGGAGACGAAATAAATGACGATAAATTCTCCATTATAAAAAAATTTAATTAATAATCAAAGGTTTGCAAGTTACGAAAAAAAAACGGAAAGCGCTGGGGTACGACGCAAGGCGAAGCCCGGTATATGCAGAATTAAAGAGCTTCGCATTGCAAAAATCAAAAAATACGGTGATGCGATAATGGCATTATAATAACTTGATTACATATTATTTACACTGCTTCTGGAAATTGAAAATCCCATGAAGTAATGCATGAAAAGTCCGTGTCACCCATCCGGCAAATGCCGGAAATCCTACCTATACAGTAAGAGCATGTGAAATCCAAAATCAACTAAACATCGTATCTTCGCCAGCATTAAAACCTTGAACCCTATGCCGGTCATCCGCTCCTCCAGCCCCTTGAATGCAGACATTAAACTCATTGTCTTCGATCTGGGGAATGTTCTGCTTAATATAAATCCCATGCTTACCAATAAGGCTTTTCGTGCGCTCGGGATTATCGATGAAAACGAGTTTTTCTCTGGTAAGCAAACCCTTGCCCTGATGTCGGCCCTGGAGTGCGGAACCACAGGCCCGGATGACTTCCTCCGGGAAGTGCTTAAGAAGCTCAAACCGGGAGTTACGTCAACACAGGCAGAGGAAGCCTGGAATGCCATGCTGCTCGATTTCCCTGCAAAGCGGGTCCGGATGCTGCAAGGTCTCCGGAAATCCTATCGTATCGGACTGCTTTCCAATACCAACCAGGTTCATTACCGCGATTATACCGCCCGGTTTGCAAGGGATTACGGTATCCCTTTCGGCGACCTGTTTGATTACCTTTGGTTTTCGCATGAGATAGGAATTGCCAAACCCGAAGCGGGCATCTTTGAGCATGTTTTGAGCAACAGCGGTGTCCGGCCCGCAGAGATACTGTTTATCGACGATACGCTTATGCACGTGGAAGCTGCTGCACGTCTGGGAATAAACGCCGTTCACCTGGAAGCCGGGATGGAAGTCAGCGAACTTCTTTCCCTTTTTTAAACCGCAATGTTTTAAAGTTTCCCTTCGTTCATCAGCCGGTAGATGGTGGTTTTGCCGATGTTCAGTTTTTGCGCCACTACCCGCACCCTGTTGTCGTACTTGTTCAGGAAGTGGGTGATTATCCGCTTGTTATATTCTTCCAGCGTCGCCTCTTCGTAAAGAAAATCCTGATTCGATCCGGTTGTGCTGAAGGTGATATCGGTGTCTTCTATTACATCGGTATTCGTCATTACTGCAGCCAGTTCCATAATGGCCTTCAGCTCGCGAACGTTGCCCGGGAAAGGATATTTCTGGATTTTCTCGATGGCTCCGGGGGCGATGGAGAGTTTGCCGAGTTTATTTTTCTGACAAAATTCATCCACAAAAAAGCGGGCAAGCAGAACGATGTCGCTGCCCCTTTCCCTGAGCGGAGGCAGATTGATGGGCAGCCCCAGTAGCCTGTAGTAAAGGTCTTCCCTGAACTCTCCCCTGCGCACCAGCTCCTGAAGGTTTTTGTGTGTGGCTACGATCACCCGCACATCCAGTTTTATGTTTTCGCTGCCCCCGACCCGCACCACTTCCTCTTCCTGCAGTACCCTGAGCAGTTTCGACTGCATATTCAGGTCCATATCGCCGATCTCGTCGAGAAAAATGGTACCGCGATTGGCCTCCTCGAAGCGGCCGATGCGGCGGTTGTTGGCACCGGTAAAGGCTCCCTTTTCGTGACCGAACATCTCGCTCTCAATCAGTTCCCTGGGGATGGCCGTTACGTTCACCGCTACAAAAGGTTTTTTCCTTCGTGCCGAGGCATGGTGTATCGACTTGGCGACCAGCTCCTTACCAGTCCCGGTTTCGCCGTATATGGATACCGTGATGTTGGTACGCGCTGCCTTTTCTATAAGGATAAAAACCTTGTTTATTGCCGGACTATTGCCTTTGATCAGGTTGTTTACCTCGTATTTGCGGCCGATCTCTTCTTCCAGGAAAGCGATTTTTTGCCGGAGCTCAAGGTTTTCGCGTATGTTCTTGGTGATGTTCCACATACGCTCTTTGGTATCCTGGTCTTTCAGAATGTAATCGTAGGCTCCCTTTTTCAGCAGCTCAATGGCCGTTGCCACATCCTGTTGACCCGAAACGATCACCACCGGAGTATCCGGATTGAACTCCTTGATCTGCTTCAGCACCTCCAGACCGGTCATATCCGGAAGGTTATAATCCAGCGATATCAGTGCCGGGTTTTTGTAGAGGTTTTTCAGCAGGGTTTTTCCGTCGGGGAAGATCTCTACCTCATTGTCGGGATTGAGCGACAGATGGTGTGAAATAATCTTCGCGAAAATGATATCATCCTCAACGATAAATATTCTGAACGGATCGTCGGCCATTGAATAAAATTTACGCTAAATTACAAAATGTTTACAGTGACGCAAGAGCAGATATGCAGCAGTTTCCGTCACGGGCAATAGTATTCCTCCACCCCGCTGAGCGTATCCCGGATTTCCTGCAGTAATACGGAAGTGAGCAGTTTCATCTTAAACGGCTTAAAGTCGGGCAGCCCTTTGAAGTAATGCGAATAATGCCTGCGCATCTCCAGAATGGCCACACGCTCGCCCTTCCATTCCACCGAGTCGCTGAGATGCCGGCGGCAAACCCTCAGCCGCTCGCTGCACGAAGGCGGGGGCATTTCCTCACCGGTAAGCAGAAAGTGTTTTATTTCACTAAACACCCATGGATTACCCGTGGCAGCCCTGCCAATCATTACGGCATCCACTCCGGTACTATGGATCATTGCCTTTGCCGAAGGCCCATCGGTTACATCCCCGTTGCCGATAACGGGAATACGGATATCCCGGTGGTTTTTCACCTCCCCTATCAGCGTCCAGTCGGCTTTACCCCCGTACATCTGAGCGCGGGTACGGCCGTGAATGGTCAGGGCGGCGATGCCGGCATCCTGCAGTTTAAGGGTAAGATCCACTATGGGTCTGGAACGTTCATCCCAGCCCAGACGCGTCTTTACGGTTACCGGTGTTTTCACCGATTTCACCACCGCCGAGGTAATCTGCAGCATCAGGGGCAGATCCTGTAACAGGGCAGCACCTCCGCCTTTGGCAACGATCTTCTTCACCGGACATCCGAAATTCAGATCGATGAAGTCGGGATTCGCCGATTCGGCAACCCTTGCAGCATCCACCATAGACCCGGGATTATTCCCGAAAATCTGTATGCCCACCGGCCGTTCCTGCTCCGAAAAGTCCATCTTCTTCAGGCTTCCGGCCACGTCACGGATCAGCCCCTCACTAGAGATAAACTCCGTTACCACCACGTCGGCGCCCAGCTCCCGGCAGATTCTCCGGAACGGAGGGTCGGTAATGTCTTCCATGGGTGCCAGCCATAGCGGAACCACTGAATCGTGTTTAAAAAAGTCAGGCATTTGCCGGCTATTGGTTTTTTCAATAATTTCACGCAAAATAACAAAAATAATCCACGGGATGCGCCAGGCCTTTATCTTCAGGAATTTAACTCCGACGGCACAACTGTTTCTGCTGATCATCCTGGTTTTGCTCTTTGCCATCCTGTCCATAGCTGCCGCCTATATTGCATCCGTCTTTATCTGGGGGACCGGCATCCTGGAAAGCGCTGCCGATGTATCCGAAAGCAACCTCAACTTCCTTCAGCTCTTCCAGATATCGAACCAAATAGGCATATTCCTGATTCCCCCTCTGCTGCTGGCACTTATTTCCGAAAGCAATCCGTCCGCCTTTCTCGGATTCCGCAAACCCCCGATAGCTCATCTGGCAGCAGCCATCGTGTTTATCCTTTCCATTGCGCCGCTCATCAATCTTTTGGCCGAATGGAACGAGGCACTTGTGCTTCCGCGCATAATGGAACGTATGGCGGACTGGATGCGGGCACAGGAAGAAAGGGCCGCACTGCTGACGAACCGCTTTCTGGAGGCCACCGGATGGAAGACAGTGCTTATAAACACCGTAATGATAGCCCTTCTGCCGGCATTGGGGGAGGAACTACTGTTTCGTTCTGCCCTTATCGGGATATTGAAAAAGTACTTCCGCAGCATTCACTGGCCGGTGATTATCTCCGCCGTTGTTTTCAGCGCTTTCCATCTTCAGTTCTTCGGATTCCTCCCCCGCTTTGCATTAGGGGCAGGGCTGGGATACCTCTTTGTTTGGTCGGGTTCACTCTGGGTCCCCGTGCTGGCACACTTCGTCAATAACTTCATGGTTGTAATGGTTGCATACCTCTACCAGCAAAACCTCATCGATACCGGTGTTGAAGAGTTCGGAAAAACGGGCTCACCCCTGCTGCTGGCAGCCTCGGTCGTTTTGCCCGCTCTCGCTTTATTATGGGTATTTAGCTCGCAGAGAAATGCCGTCAGGGAAGAAGCACAGTAACATCCTCTTCGTATCCCGGTGGCCCGGCGGCAAACCGGACAATGCTTAATTACCGTTAAATCGTGATTATTTAATAATTTTGCCGGAAATCGCATCCCATGGAAAATAAGCTGTTCATTTACAATACCCTGAGCCGGAAAAAAGAAGTTTTTGAACCCATCAATCCCCCGCATGTGGGGATGTATGTGTGCGGTCCCACGGTATACGGCGACGGCCACCTGGGCCATGCACGCCCGGCCATCACCTTCGACCTGGTATTCCGCTATCTGCAGCACCTGGGCTACAAGGTAAGGTATGTGCGCAACATCACCGATGTGGGCCACCTGGAAAACGATGCCGACGAAGGAGAGGACAAGATTGCCAAAAAAGCACGCCTCGAAGCGCTTGAGCCAATGGAAGTGGTGCAGTATTTCACCGACCGCTACCATAAAAACATGGAACAGCTGAACGTGCTCAGTCCCAGCATTGAGCCGCGGGCTTCGGGTCACATCATGGAACAAATGAAAATGGCCGAAGATATCCTGGCCTCCGGACTGGCCTATGAAAGCGGGGGCTCGGTTTATTTCGACGTGGAGAAATACAACAAACGGTATCATTACGGCAAGCTTTCGGGCCGGGTTCTTGAAGACCTTATGTCGAACACCCGCGATCTGGACGGACAGGACGAAAAGCACAACCCCTTCGACTTTGCCCTCTGGAAAAAAGCCCAGCCGGAGCATATCATGCGCTGGCCTTCGCGCTGGAGCGACGGATTCCCGGGCTGGCACCTGGAGTGCTCAGCCATGAGTACCAGGTACCTGGGCGAACGCTTCGACATACACGGAGGTGGTATGGACCTTCTGTTCCCCCACCACGAGTCGGAAATCGCGCAAAGCGTGGCTGCCAACCGCACCGAACCTGTAAAGTACTGGATGCACAACAACATGATCACCATCAACGGGCAGAAAATGGGGAAATCGCTGGGCAACTTTATCACCCTCAACGAGTTCTTCACCGGAAGCCATGCAGCCCTGACCAGTGCCTACAGTCCCATGACCATACGCTTCTTTATCCTGCAGGCACAATACCGCAGCACGCTCGACTTCAGCAACGAAGCGCTCCAGGGTGCCGAAAAAGGGCTGGGACGACTGATGGGTGCATGGCAGACCCTCGAAAAACTCCGTGCCTCCGAAGCAAGCACCGTGGATGTGGCTGCTATACGGCAGTCCTGCTACGATGCCATGAACGATGACTTCAACAGTCCGGTGGTAATCGCTGCCCTGTTCGAAGCCGCCAGGATCATCAACCTGGTAAACGACGGCAGGGAGAAACTTAACGTAGCAGATCTGGCGCTGCTGAAGGAAACCTTCAACACCTTCACGGGCGATATTCTGGGACTTAAAACCGAAGCAGCCATATCGGGCGAAAGCGGGCTGGTGGAAAATCTGATGCAGCTCATACTGGAACTCAGGAAAAATGCCAGATCGGCCAAAGACTTCGCCACCGCCGATAAAATCCGCGACGAGCTTACCCGTGCAGGAATTGCAGTGAAGGACACCAAAGACGGGGCAGTATGGAGCCGGGAGTGATTACCGGTTACCGGAAAACCCTTTTCATACAACATCACATAAATTAACCCTTGCATGAAATCAATTGTAAACCTGCTGATCACAGCATTCACAGCAAGCCTGTTCCTGGCGGGCTGCAGCAACAAAACCGAAAAAATGGAACAGGAACTCAAGACATTTATCACCACCTGGGAACAGAAAGTGGAGCCGCTCCAGAAAGAAGCATACACCGCCTACTGGAATGCCTCCATCACGGGCCGCGACGAAGATTATGCCCGTTCCGAACAGCTGCAGCTGCAACTGAGCAGCATCTACACCAGCAAGGACGACTTTGCCCTTCTAAAAAGAATGAAAGATTCGGGCGCCATTCAGGATACCCTGCTAAATAGGCAGCTGGAAGTGCTTTACTCCGCCTACCTGAGCAACCAGATCGATACGGCCCTGCTGGCAAAAAGAATTAAAATGGAGGTGGAAATTGAAAAGAAATATTCCAACTTCAGGGCCGAAGTAAATGGCAAACAGCTGAGCGACAACGATGTGGAAGACATCCTGAAAACCTCTCTCAACAGCGATGAGCTGAAAGCCGCCTGGGAAGGGCATAAGAAAATCGGCACCCTTGTGGCCGCCGATGTAATTGAGCTGGTGAAACTGCGCAACGAAATCGCGCAAAGCCTGGGTTTCAGGAACTACCATGCCATGAGCCTGGAGCTGGGCGAACAGGATCCGGAAGAAATCAGCAAACTGTTCGACGAACTCGACGAGCTTACCCGCGATGCCTTTGCGGGATTGAAGGATGAAATAGACACCTTTCTCGCAGCAAGGCTGAAAATCGCCAAAGAAGAGCTGATGCCCTGGCATTACCAGAACCGCTTTTTCCAGGAAGCGCCCGCCATCTACAGCGTGGATATGGATAAATACTACAAGGACAGGAACATCGAAGCACTCACGGCCGGATACTACGAAAGCATAGGGCTCGATATTTCGGATATCCTGAACAACAGCGATCTTTACGAAAAGCCGGGAAAGAACCAGCATGCCTACTGCATCGACATCGACAATGCCGGGGATGTGCGCGTGCTTTGCAACATCAAGCCCAACTACAGCTGGATGAACACCATGCTGCACGAGTTCGGCCACGGGGTTTACGATAAGTACATCGACCGCAATCTGCCGTTCAGCCTGCGGAATCCGGCGCATACCTTCACTACGGAGGCCATTGCCATGATTTTCGGGCGTATGGCAGCCAACCCGGCCTGGATGCAGGATATGGGGCTTATCGATTCCACAGAAAGAGCAGCCATCGCTGAAGATACCTACAGGGTGCTCCGCCTCGAACAGCTCACCTTCAGCCGCTGGGCGCAGGTGATGTACCGCTTCGAAAAAGCAATGTACGAAAATCCGGACCAGGACCTGAACGCCCTGTGGTGGAACCTGGCTGAGAAATACCAGATGATAAGGAAGCCCGAAGGACGCAACGAACCCGACTGGGCAAGTAAAATACACATCGCCACCGTGCCCTGCTATTACCACAACTACCTGCTGGGCGAACTCCTGGCATCGCAGCTCAACCATTACATCACCGCCCGTATCATTGGTTCGGATGATTTCAGGTATCAGAGCTTTTACGGAAGCAAGGAAACCGGTAAATACCTTACCGACAAGATCTTCAGGCCCGGCGCTCAGTGGTACTGGAACGATATGATTGAAAAGGCCACCGGAGAAAAACTCACGGCCAGATACTATGCCGGGCAGTTTGTAAACTGATCGCCGCATTGAGTTGCACCGTTTGCAGGCCTGATAAATCGATAACGGTCTTAAAATAGCTGCTTAAAGCATCCTTCACCGATGGTGCAGCCTGCGGCAAAAAGCGGCAGTGTTTCAGAACCGCCGCTGTAATGAATCAACAGGACATCGTCAAAGATTTAGTTGAAATTCGGTGCCACTGACTTATATTTGTGACTGTGAACGTGCAGAACAATCGGCGGATTATCCGGATTGCAGGTGGCAGTATCCACCTCTCTCCGGATGCAGCCATCCCGCTATCGCATACATCACTTAAGCCGGAAACGATGAGGTTCCGGCCGGGCAGGGAGTTTTACTGGCTGATCGAAATCTGCCAATACAACCGTGCCGATGGGAGCATTGTTTTAAAAGTATTGGATTACAACCCTCGGGAAACTGCCGGTTTTTTGACTCAAAAAATAAAATTGCCCGTAGAGGTAATCCGGTTTGAGCCCCTCAGCTGGGCCGGGCTTGAGCCACAACTTGCATATTATCAGTACAGCCAGCTTCAGAACCTCCTTGCGGAGGATGAGTCAGAAGACGAAAAAATCGGCCCGGGTTTGAATGCACCTGGTACGCTTCATATACACGAGGCGTACAAACCGGAAACCCCACCGCAAACGGGTGCTGAAAAAAGCACCGAACACCGGGAATCGTTTTCATGTTATTACACCGATGCCATTTTTGATACCGGATGCGTTCGGTTAGTGAAATCGTTCGATTGGTTCAGGGACCCGGTAACCATTACCATTGAAAACAGTTTTCTGCTTCCGGAATTTGATCTTGTCAAGTCGTTTTTTCATAAGGCATTCGAAGGCAGGAAAAAATTTGACGTTTATACAGCCATAATACGGAAGAACGATTCCATTGAAAGCATTACGGCCCATTCTCCTCAGATTGCAAGTATTGACGAAAAACTGATTGAAGGTGTTAAACGGACTCAGGTTCTGCATTACATAAAAACACAGCCGGCGGTCTCCGATAAATCCCTTTTTACTGCCGAAGAATTCCTGGAGCATTATGCCGGCGATGAGAGGGCCGGAAATACCCTGAAACAGTCGGAAATGGATATACTGCTTGCGGCCCTGGGACATCGGGAACTTCGCAACCGCAAACAGATAGAATACCTCGCCGGCAAACTTCAATCCCCCGCTCAGAAAATACGGTTTACTTTAAAGCCTGTTTTTGGCTTCGTTTTCTTTACGGAAGGCGAATCCATGAACCATTTTTGCTGGGAACTGCTCAACAGTCACGCCACCTATCTCTGGTCATTCAGCAAGAGCAGTGGAACGGCCGCACAGCAATTCAGAAAAGTAGAAACCAGTATTGCATCCATCCGGGAGAACGGTCGTGAACACTATAAACAGACATACAATACACAACTCCCGGATCCCGGTATGCATTTTTCGGTTATTTACCATCGCAATGCCTCTTCCGGACTTATCGACGGTTTCCCCGAATGGAAACACCGGCTTCTGGAACGACTGATATAAAAAGGAAATTAAATGGCGCTTGCAATTGTCTTAAACAGGTGTTTGGCGTTTATATCCACCCCCTCAGTTTATAATAAGCCAGCGCAAAATACTCCCTGAGCACAATCACCTCATATTTCAGGTGATTCCAGAACTGGTAGCGCAACTGCAGGTTTTTGCCGATACGCGGAGCAATTCTGTTCCCCTTTAATTCTCGGTCGTTGAAAAGCAGACTTGTCTCCAGGGGCGATTCAAAGGCGGGCATTCCCCCAACGTCGGTAAAACCGCATCTGCGAAAGCTCAGCACAGCCCGTTTCATGTGTTCGGGCGAAGTAACCAGGGCTATGGGTTTCTGTTTTTGGGCCAGAAGCCGATGCGAAAGGTTAAGCGCCTGGGCACGGGTATTCTTTCCCTTTGGCTCAAACGAAATCCTGCTCCTGTCAACGCCCCGCAGCACCAGCTCTCCAACAGCCAGCTGCAGGTCGCTGTCCGCAGCCTCATCTCCTGGAATGGCAACGACTATTTTAGCGTCGGGGTATTCGGAGGCCAGCAAAGCCGTATAATACGTACGCATCAGTCCGCTCTCGCTGGGGATTCCGGCCCCGCCAAGCATTACAATGACGGCAGGCGGCTGCTGCAAAAGGCTGCCGCGTGTAGCAAGCCGGTGCATGGCATGATACGGAAGGGTGGTAAACGCAAGAATGACCAGCAACAAGAAAAACAGGCCAGAGACCATAAGCAGTCCCTTAAAAATTCGGAAAGCCTTGCGTTTTTTCCTCGCCATGATATCGGATTTTGCCCCCGCTTACCGCTTTTTCACAACGATGGGAGGGGTTTGGATGGTATTGCTTGCGTTTAGATCACGGTCTTTGATGTACACTTCGAACATTATGGTATCGAAACGCGACAGCGGATTATTTACGAACAGGGTGTCCCGGATTTCCCCGCTGATGGCCTTGTTTTTGCCGGCAGGGGTAAGGTTGGGAATGCGACCGTTGAACGTAGCCGTATCGTAAATAACGGTCGTATCGTTCAGGTACACGGGGGTCACCAGAAAGACTTCCCTGAATGTTCCGTTCTGTTTTTCGAAGTACCGGATAAATAGATTGTAATCAAAAGGAGGCAGAGTGTCGCTATCAAACAGTCCCAGATTGCCGTCCCCATCGGTGAATCCGAAGGTTAACACCCCCCTCTGATCAATGCCCTGATCATCGCGCAGCAGCACAAAGTCAAGAAATTCGATCCGCGGTTCGTCCGGGTAGTCCTCGTATTTCTTGCACGACCAGAGCAGGGCAAACAAAAGCAGCAGAATAATCAGCGAACGGTACCTCTTCATAATGGTTTAAACTTAACGACGGTGAAATCGCGCAAAAGCTGTGCCGTTTCTGCCGGTAAGCAGGAGCTAAGATAGCCCAAAATACCTCACGGTGCCGGAGCCTCTGCCAGTTTTTTCAGCCGCACTCCTTCCAGCGCTGCAATACCGGGAGGCACATCGCCCTTGTCGTTAACGATTACCGGATACCCCTGCCGCACCAGGGAGCGAACGGCCTCCTCATCCGGAATATACGGGTAAACCGTCATGCCGGTATAAAACATCGCTTCCACCGGATTCGCATAATTCAGAATCACTCCCTTCTCCATACCTTCCTCCTTCAGCTGCCTCAGCCCTTTTACCCATTCCGGATTCCTGTCGCTGATCTGAAACGGCTTGGCCCGCTCCAGCGAATACCTTACGGGAAGTAAGATAAACAGAACCAGCAATACATTCACCAGATGCCGGTACCAGCTCCGCACTTTTATTTCCGAAAGCATCACCCAGAAAACGGCCGTCATAATAAACAATGCCGGAGCAGTAAAAAGCATGTACCCCTGCATCTTCGTCCGCGCAAGCGAGAAAAACAAAAACGGAATCAGAAACCAGGTGCTTACGGCCAGCATCTTTAAATTACGCGGGTTCCGGATGGTTTTCCACAAAAACCACAGCAGGGGCAGATAAATCAGCTCGCCGTAATTGATCCTGATTTTATCGGTAAAATAGTAAAACGGTCCGGTACGCTCTTCAATCACTTCCGTAAGATGCCTGAAATTCATGCCCGATTCCCATGCCGCTTCCGCGGGAAATGCCCGGAAGATATAGATCTGCCAGGGCAGAAAAACCAGTGCGCTGATGCCCGTGAGAATAAGAAACTGAAACGCGATGGTTTTCAGGCTGAAATAACCGGAATCGTAAACGATCAGCAGCCAGACCGGAAGTACAATCAGTGCCGGAAGGTATTTCGAAAGTATAGCCGCTCCCAGGGCCATGCCGGCCAGCATATTAAACAGGGGTTTTTTGCTTTGTACAAAAGCGATCGAAAGCACAACGGCCAGTTCAATAAAAAAAAGAAAAGCAATGTCGATGTGGTCGGTAGCCACCCTGCCTCCCGTTAGTTCAATGATCAGTCCATTCACCGAAAAGAAAAATGCCGCCAGATAGCCTGCCTTTTTACCGGCCAGGTATTTCCCGGTAAACCAGGTCATCCAGATACCGGCCACAGACATCAGTATGGACGGTAGCCGCAGGGCTATTTCGTTCACCCCGAATATTTTCATACTCAACGCCATCAGCCACAGAGCCATGGGCTGCTTGTGCAGCCAGATGTGGTTGCCCGGCCAGTTGGTGTAATCGTAAGGAAGCAGGGGCGTATCGTACAGGGTGGGCCTGAACGGGTGATTCATCAGGTTTTTGGCTACCAGTGCGTGATACCGCTCGTCCCAGTAGTGCAGAAAGAAATCGGTGGATGTGTAAATCCTCAGGAACAGACCCGAAATCACCAGCAGCAGGAGCGCCATCCGGTAGTTATCCCTTGCCTGGTATTTCCACGATGTGTAATATCCCGCAAGGCAAAGAACCACAGTTAATATTCCGGGAATGAGATTTTCCATTTATCTTAAAACTTCAAAAATCCGTTGAAAAAAGGTCGGGTTCCGCCTGCGGCTTTATCAGATCGGGTCCTTCAGCCGTTACTTTGTTCACCCGGTCTGAAACCCTGTATGCTTTCATCCTGTCGCCGGGAAACGGGCGCAGCAGCATCCGTAGCAGCTTTTCGTCCGTTTCGCCCATCCATGCTTTATAATGATCCTTCTCCAGAATCACGGGCATGCGGTCGTGAATGGGTTTCATTAGTTCATTGGCTTCGGTGGTAACGATGGCAAAAGATCGCAGAATACTTCCTTCCGGGCTTTTCCACGCATCCCAGAGGCCGACCATGGCAAAGGGGAAGCCGTCGGCCATCACAAAACGGTAGGCTTGCTTTTTGCCTGCCCTTACCCATTCGTAAAATCCGTCGGCAGGTACCAGGCAGCGCTGCCGGGCTATCAGCCGGCGAAACATGGGTTTCTCACCCAGGCTTTCCGCCCGTGCGTTGATGACCGGACTGCTTCGCGGCAGCTCCTTTGCCCAGGAAGGAATCAAACCCCACCTGAAATAGCGGAGTTTGGTCGTATCATCGCCGGTTATCACCGCAAGGTTCTGCGTTGGAGCACCGTTGTACCGTGGCACATACGGCTCATCGCCCCCCGCCAGACGAAAGAACTCGTTGAGGCGCTGCTCATCGGTGGTAAGAGAAAAACGTCCGCACATACTAATGGTTTTAGGGGTAAAATTAAAGATTTAAAGCTTCGGGTTCCAACTCCGGAACCAACGGTTTAACTGCGACTTCCATTCTGCCCCTGCAGTTGCGGCCCCGGTATCGCGAAATTGATTAAATTTGTCAAAGCGAACCTTTATCCTTATGCATCGGCCGGGTTATTATTCACGGCATATCTTCAGTACAATAACTCAGGACGAGGGAAAGGTGGTGCGGTATTAACCCATAAAACCAAAACGCTATGAAGAAATTTGCAGTTATACTGTCGGGTTGCGGCGTCTACGACGGAGCCGAGATTCATGAGGCGACCCTTACCCTGCTGGCTATCAAAAAGCTGGGTGCTGAATACGAAATTTTTGCTCCCGATATTCCCCAGCATCACGTTATCAACCACATCACCGGCAAGGAGATGAACGAAACCCGTAACGTTCTGATTGAGTCGGCACGCATCGCCCGGGGCAAAATCAGCGATCTGAAGCTGTTCAATGCCAGGGAGTTTGATGCCGTTATCTTCCCCGGCGGTTTCGGAGTAGCCAAAAACCTCAGCTCATGGGCTTTCGAAGGTCCCGGAAGTAAGGTCAACAGCATGGTAGAGAAGGTTATACGCGACATGGCTACCCTTAAAAAACCGATCGGAGCACTTTGTATCTCCCCCGTATTGCTGGCTAAAGTGCTGGGAAATGTTGAAATCACCATAGGCGACGATGCCGCAACGGCTGCTGCTGTTGAAAAGGCCGGGGCCACTCACGTCAATACCGGTCACGGCGATGTGGTACGCGACACGCACCGCCCGGTTTTTACAACCCCGTGCTATATGCTCGATGCCGGCATCACCGACATAGCCGACGGAGCCGAGAACATTGTAAAGGCGATACTTGCAGAGCTTAAATAAGGAAATTTAAAACCATCCCCGTTCACGGCCAAATTCCATGGCGGCGGCCACCACTTCCCCGTGGTCAAATGCAAGGGGCGGAAGCACGTTAATGGGATGCCATTCCGCTTCGGACGCATCGTCGCCGCCTTTCACCGGTTTATCGTCGTAAAGCATCCCTGTATAGGCAATACTGATGGTACGGTGACGCGGATCGCGGTTCAGCGCTCCGAAGGTATGGTACTGATGCAAGGCAACGCCTTCGAGTCCCGTTTCTTCGTTCAGCTCACGAAGCACAGCCTGTTCCGGGGTTTCATCCATATCCAGAAATCCCCCGGGAACAGCCCACATCCCTTCAAAAGGCATCCGACCCCTCCGTATCAGTAACACTTCCGGTTCAGGCCTGCCGTTTCTGAAAACAACGGCATCAACGGTAACAGCAGGGCGGGGATAGGAATACGTATACATAGTCCGGCTTTATATTGATCAATGAATCATCCCTCCGTTTCTTCAGGGATATAATCGCTTCGGTAGTCGTTCCCGGCAACGGTAAGTACAATTTCCCCTTTCGGGGGATGTTCACGGTAATGGCTGGCAAGTTCCGCCAGGGTTCCTCTTCGGTTTTCCTCAAACATCTTGCTGATTTCCCTGGAAACGCAGGCCTTGCGTTCGTCGCCCATAACAACGGCAAGCTGCTCAATCGTCTTTACCAGTCTGAACGGCGATTCATAAAGCACTATGGTACAGGGCAGGGTTTGCAGGAATGCAATCCGGGTTTGCCTGCCCTTTTTGTGCGGAAGAAATCCTTCGAAATAAAACCGGTCGCAGGGAAGCCCCGAATTCACCAGGGCAGGGACAAAAGCTGTCGCCCCCGGCAGGGTTTCCACTTCTATACCCGTTTGTATGCACGACCTTACCAGTAAAAATCCCGGATCGGAAATACCGGGTGTTCCCGCATCCGTAACCAGGGCAATGGATTCACCCCCGGCAATGCGGGCAGCAATACCTTCGGCCGTGCGGTGTTCGTTGTGCATGTGGTGCGACTGCATGCGCGTTTCTATGCCGTAATGCTTCAGCAGAAGACCCGTTTTTCGCGTATCTTCTGCAAGTATCAGGCTCACCTCCTTAAGGATACGGATAGCCCTGAGGGTGATGTCTTCCAGATTCCCGACAGGGGTTGGTACCAGATAAAGCTTTGCCATTTCTCTTGTTTTTGAGGTAACGATCGCTCCGCTTCCCTAACTTTCTTCAGCCGGCAGTTCCGGTTCAAACGAACAGATAAAATCCCTGAGCAGGCGGAAAATGTCTTCATATTCCGAAAACGGAACCAGGCCCCCTCTGTCGTTCAGGGTGTGGTATTCCCGGTGTTCCTTGCCCATGGAATAGATAAACACCGCCGGCACTCCCTTTTTGTAGAACGGACAATGGTCGCTGTTGCAGCTTTCGCCGCGCATCCTCACGGTAAGAAGGTATTCGTTATCGGCATTTATCTTTGCCATGCGGTCATAATAAGCCGGAAACTGCTCTCCGTTAACCACGGTTATGCCTTCGCTGCCGGTGCCCACCATATCAAGATTGATCAGGAATTTGATGTTCCCGAGAGGAAAAACCGGATTTTCCGTATAGTATTCCGAACCCTTCAGGCCGGCTTCTTCTCCTGCAAAAGCCATAAAAGCAACGCTGAAGGAGGGCCGGTTTGCGCTGTCGGCAAAATACCTGGCCAGATCGAGCATCATCGCAACACCGCTGGCATTGTCGTTAGCTCCGGGAAATACTGCCGTACGCCCCATCATCCCAAGATGATCGTAATGCGCGGAAATCACAAGCACGGAATCGGGATTCCTGTGTCCGGGTACAAAGCCCACAATATTCTTCACCGGATATTCCTGAATAAACTCCGCATCTATCGTAAGGGCTGCTTTATCACGCTTTCGCGGAAGGGCCTGTTCAAGAACCTCCACAACGGGATATTCCGCAGGTCTGCCTCCCGGCGATACGCTCCAGATAAGCTTTTCACCGGGGTTGATGATCATATACCCCCCGGCTCCGGTAAAATTCGTTGTAAGCATGGAGTCGGCCAGTTTCGCGGCATCGCCCTTCAGTTGCCTGCGGTTGAATGCTATCATGCTTCCTGAGGGATCTTTCCCTGTCCTGCGCTCCAGCTTTCGCGGATTATCAAACAGGGCGGAGTCGAGCAGTATTATTTCGTATATGCGGTTAACGGAAGGCGATGAGGCCTTAACGGTGAATTCTATCCCCGGGATCAGATCTCTGCCCCCCGCATTCAGCACCATGGCTCCCGGAAATGTATTCATCGGAAAGCTGAACTCCTGCGAATAACTGTCACTGAACGGCATTATCCCCGCTTCGAAAAACTCCCGGCTCAGAAATTCCGAGGCAATAAGGCTGCCGTGATTTACGTAGCCTCTCCCGTACATCCCCGGCGCCGACATACTGTCAACAATGTACCGGGCAAACCCGGTCTCCTGGGCTGAGGTTGACGGAGCAAAGAAGGTCACACAAAAAAGGATAACGGGAAGAACGATAATTCCGGAATTTTTCATGTCGGTACAGATATTTTGCCGGCTTCATACACCGGTTTTGTATGAGGCGTTACAGATACCTCCTGGTAATGTATTCGTTGAATTTCAGGTACACCGCATTTTCCCTGTCCCATCCGTACCTGGCTTCAAGCCCGGCCATCAGCGCCGTCGCGGCATACGAACCCCCGCAGGTATTCAGCCTGGCAACGGCTTCGTTGTATTGTTCCGAAGAACCGTCGAACAGCTCGTTGATGAACTGAAATTTTTCATTTATGCCAATGGTGGCTTTCAGGTCGGTTATGGGCTTCAGGTTTATCTTATCGGAAAGGGTAAGTTCACTCTTCCCTGCTGTGATTTTCTCGTTGAGCGAGGGAATGGATGGCTTAGGCTTTTCCGCTGCGGAAGTAAAACCAAACAGATCGGCGGAAGGCGGAACGGCACTTCTCTCCTGACTGTGGGTAATGGTCTGCGGTGCGTAAACCGGAGGCTCAGCAATAACCGGCTCACCGGGAATGGGTGCCGCAGGCTCTTCTTCCTTTTCAGGAACGACCACTTCCGGAACCGGCGCAGGAGCCGGCACTTCGGGTTGAAAAGGTGCCGGAGGCGCCACAGGCTCCGGTTCAGTGATTCTTATTTCCGGTTCGGGCTCCGGTTCAGGCTCCGGATGCATAGTAATTTCCGGCTCAGAATCTGCGATGGCTGCCACTAAAGGCACTTCCGGAGAAAATTCCTTCTCAGGAACGGATTCAGGCTCCTCTGATACTGTGGCAGAATCACTCTTCAGGAATTCCACCTTTACGTACAAATCCCGGATAAGCCCAAGGAGAATATCGGTTTCTATGGAAGGAACCGGAGTTCCGGCATCCCGTAAACGCGAGTGACGTTCACCGATCTGCCTGAGAATACTGCTGATTTCGTGATGTAATGTGTTCATGTTAGTAAAAAAATCAAAAAGCAGGAAGCAGAACGCTTAATCATGGTATTTTTGTACATCGGTCTGCCGGAATTCATATTACCGTAAAAAGGCACTTCACCCTTTTGCCGGTGTTATGAGTGGATAAAAGTAATAGAAAATTGAACAGATCCATCAATGTTTTTAGAGAGTGCCATTAACACTGCGCAGCGACGGGGCTGGATAGAAGTCATTTGCGGATCGATGTTCTCGGGAAAAACCGAGGAGCTGATCCGCCGGCTCAACCGTGCCCGCATAGCCCGGCAGCGCGTCGAAATCTTCAAGCCGGCCATCGATACCCGCTACGATGAAACCAACGTTGTGTCGCACAACGAAAATTCAATTCAGTCGACACCGGTACAGGCTTCCTCCCAGATTCTCATATACGCCAATAATGTTGATGTGGTGGGCATCGACGAAGCCCAGTTTTTCGACATGGAGCTGGTGGCAGTGTGCAACAAACTTGCAGCCGGAGGCGTAAGGGTAATCGTTGCCGGACTGGATATGGACTTCGCCGGCAAACCTTTTGGTCCCATCCCCGACCTTATGGCTACTGCCGAATACGTCACCAAAGTGCACGCCATCTGCATGCATTGCGGCAATCTGGCACATTTCTCGCACCGCAAAAATGCCGATGAGCGGTTGGTACTGCTTGGAGAAACCGACAGTTACGAGCCTCTGTGCCGCGATTGCTACCAGAAAGCCCGGCGCGAAACCCTGAATCCTACGCCCTGATCCCATCCGCCGGATTAAAAACCGGCGCCTCGCACAAAGAGCCGGAACACTTGCGGGAACTTTATGGCCCCAAAATTGATTATTTTGTAGCTTTGCACTCCTAAACGCTTAATCGTCATGCCAATGGTTTACAAATACACCATACTGCTGCTGATGCTGTCGCTGATCCCGGCCGCAGCAATGCCCGCAGCGGAAGGAGATACCGAAACCCTGGTGGTTATCTCAACCCCTAAGGGCGATATCACCCTCAGGCTTTTTGATGATACACCCAAACACCGCGACAATTTTCTGAAACTCGCCCGCAGCGGTTTCTACGACGGTACGCTTTTTCACCGCGTCATCAATGGTTTTATGATTCAGGGCGGCGATCCCGACTCACGGAATGCAGCTCCAGAAGCCGAGCTTGGCAACGGAGGTCCCGGTTACAGCATCCCCGCCGAAATAATGCCTTCGTACTTTCACCACAGAGGGGTGCTGGCTGCCGCACGCGAAGACGACCGCATCAACCCGAAACGGCTTTCTTCCGGTTCGCAGTTCTACCTCGTTCAGGGTAAGGTGTTTACCGAACCGGAGCTCGACCTGGTTGAAAAAGAACAGAATTCCCTGATCCGGCAGCAGCTGTTTGTCAACATCATGGATCAGCCGGAAAACATTCTGCTGCGTAACCAGTTCTTCGCCCCGGATGCCAAAAAAGACTCCGTCCATTTCCGCTTCCTGCTCGATACGCTTAACCAGATGATTGAAAAGGAATTCCAGGCAAAGGGCGCATTCAAAATAGAAAAGGAACACCGTAAAATCTATACCACAACCGGGGGAACACCCTACCTCGACGGACGATATACCGTTTTCGGTGAGGTTGTAAGCGGCATGGAAGTTGTTGACGCCATTGCCGGAGTAGAAACCGGTGAAAACGACCGCCCGGTCGAGAATATTCCAATGACCGTTAAAATTGTTACCCGAAAAAAAGAACAACCATGAAAAAAATCAAGCTGTTAACAGTCCTCGCGCTTTTACTGTCGGTTTCCGCTGTGGCTCAGACTCCCGTTAAATCCCCCGCTCAGCAGAAACAAACCAAAATCCTGATAGAAACCAGCTACGGCAACATCACTGCCGTTCTGTACAACGAAACCCCGCAACACCGCGACAACTTCATAAAACTGGTAAAACAGGGATGGTACAACGGTTCCATCTTTCACCGGGTAATCCGTAACTTTATGATTCAGGGCGGAGGTCAGGAAAGCATGGTTAATGACCCCGGTTACACCATTCCGGCTGAATTTGTTCCGAAATATTTCCATAAAAAGGGAGCCCTGGCTGCAGCACGCAAACCCGACCAGGCAAACCCCCGCAGGGAATCCTCCGGATCGCAGTTTTATATAGTACAGGGACAGGTACTTAACGATGCCCAGCTGAATAAGTTTGAAATGCAAACCGGACGCAGCATCAGCCCCGAACGCAGAGCCGTTTACAAAACTGCAGGCGGCACCCCTCACCTCGACGACGATTATACTGTCTTCGGAGAAGTGATTTCGGGACTTGAAGTGGTGGATAAAATCGCTGCCGTACAGACCGGCCCCGGCGACCGTCCGGTGACGGAAGTAAAAATGAAAATCTCCATCATCCAATAAACCATCCCCGGGACTTCCGTAGAATTTCCAAACCCGATGAAAGAAAAAATCAATCAATACCTGGCTGAAATAGAGAAATTCACAGCCAATACGGCTGAAGAGCTCGAACAATTCCGGATCAGATACTCCGGAAAAAAAGGAATCCTCAACGAGCTTTTTGCCGATTTCAGGCTGGTGGCTGCGGAGGAGCGTCGCGAAATGGGCGTTTTGCTTAACGATCTGAAAGGAAAGGTCCAGCAAAGAATAGAAAGTCTGCGCGAGGGCCTTGCCGGTGAAGAAACAGCCGCTGCTTCCTCCCATGACCTTACCCTGCCCGTAAACTTTATGGATGCCGGTTCGCAGCACCCCCTTATGATCGTCCGCAACCGCATCATCGACATCTTCTCGCGCATAGGCTTTACCGTTGCCGAAGGGCCCGAGATTGAAGACGACTGGCACACGTTTTCAGCACTCAACTTCGCTCCCGAACATCCCGCCCGCGACATGCAGGACACCTTCTTCATCAGCGAAAACCCGGATGTCGTTCTGCGCACCCATACGTCGAGCGTTCAGGTGCGCGTGATGGAGACCACCAAACCGCCCATCCGAATGACCTTCCCCGGAAGGGTATACCGCAACGAAGCCATTTCGGCACGTGCGCACTGCTTCTTTCACCAGGTGGAAGGACTGTACGTGGATAAAAACGTAAGCTTCGCCGACCTGCGCCAGACGCTGCTCTATTTCGCCAAAGAGATGTTCAGCCCCGATACGCGCATCCGGCTCCGGCCCTCATACTTCCCATTCACCGAACCCTCGGCTGAAATGGATATCTCGTGCAACCTCTGCGGCGGAAAAGGCTGCGGCTTTTGCAAATACACCGGATGGGTCGAAATCCTGGGTTGCGGAATGGTACATCCCAATGTGCTCAAAAACTGCGGAATCGATCCCGGTGTATATTCCGGATTCGCCTTCGGCATCGGCATCGAACGCATCACAAACCTGGTCTTTAACGTTAAGGACCTGCGTATGTTCTCCGAAAACGACGTTCGCTTCCTGCAACAGTTCGAATCGGCCTGGCAGCAGTAAGCTCCTGCCTTATAAACTTAAAGACCGGAACCCGAATCGGATTCCGGTCTTTTTTATCCCGCAAAGCAGCGATTGCAATATCTGCCTGGAAGGGAATTTCCTCCGGTTTACTCCATTTCCAAAGTCTCCCCTGCCGGATATGTCCTGTAACCGGATCCGTCCGGCAGCGGCTCAAGCATATAGTACAGCCCCGGCTGCAACAGGAAATAGGCGGGATTCAGATTGCGGTAGTATTCCGTTTCGAACCTCCGGAACAGATAGGAATCACCATCAAGCCTCCGGTGTATCCCTTCGTAAAAGTAATCCACGGTGGTACAAACCGTAAGGGTTGATGCGGGTCCGTTCTGCGCCGACAGCAGCATGCTTTCGATGGGGAGCGACCAGTTGAAACCCGGAATGCCATCAGGCAAAACCAAAGCCTCATCCACCACAAAATGCTGACCACCATCCCTATATGCAGCTTCATTCAGCTGTTCTATTGTCTTCCTGCGTTCGGCATACCGGTTTCCTTCTTTAACAATAAGCAGGGTACGGTAACCGAAAAACAACATAAATGCCAGGGTAAGAACAACTCCGGCGCGTAAAAAATTTCGTGGTTCCACCGAAATAAGCCAGGGCAGAACCGTCAGCACTACCACCGGAAACCAAACCTGCTCGTTGTAGCGGCTGTGATCGGGTGTATTGGTGTTCAATGCCGAGAGCAGAAAAACAATCAGGAAGATACCGGCATACAGTGCAACTTCCACCGGTTTACGTTCCATAATCAGCATAACCCAGGTGATCGGCATCAAAATCAGAATCAGAGCATACTGCTGGAACATGTAAACAGCCCGCTGCATGAACCATTGCAAATTAAAGGTTCCGTTCAGCAGCGACTCCGTCATCCAGGCAATCTTTTCGCTTTCATACGAAGATGCACCAGAAAGTTTTAGAACCGCAACCACCAGTACCAGCCCGCTCATCAGCAGATAAAACGTCTGGTTGCCCCGGCGGTTTTTAAGTATGTGGATGACCATCACAAGGGTAAGCAATACGATGGCTGCGGGATGGCTGGTAAGGATAAGGAACGCGGCAACCAAAAGCACCGGCAGGTTTTTCACCCGGCCCGGCACAAAAGCAATCAGGCAAAAAAGAACCAACAGGGTAGCCGCATAATACAATTCAAACATAGGAACAAAGAACCCGGTGGTCAGTCCGCCCGTCTGCAGCATCAGCAGAACCACTCCGGCCATGGGCTGCCGGTAGCGGAAAAGGGCTATACAGAACACTGCAAACGGAAATAAAATATGATTTAGCGAATAAAGCAAAAGAACTTCCTTCACCGGCAGCTCAGCCATTGTTCCAAGCCAGGGCAGAAACTGCGAAAGTACCAGGATATAGCGCTGATGCTCAACCCAGGGCCAGCCCGAGTTGATCATACGCATCAGGTAATATCCCGAATCGACCAGCAGCCGTTCGCGGTAAAAAACAACCGCCAGCACCGTAAGCACGGCAAACAGCACAAGCAAAACTACGGTAAACCAGGGGCGGAGTCGCTCAGTCATACTTACGGAATTCATCCTTCAAACCTACACGAAATAACGAAAATTAACAACAGAAACGCACCGGTTTATCCAAATCCCCGATTTGGGATATTCACAGGAACCCGATGCTGTTTTTCGGGCTTATTCGTCTGCGCTTCCGCGGATATTCATCCGGATCCGGTTACCAGACAAAAGGGATCAGTTTATAGGTGTTGCGTGTATATTCCAGGTAAGGCAGGAAAGCCCGTTTCAGGTACCCTTCTTCCAGCTGAATTTTTACTGCCAGCACAAGCGTGAGAGCCAGTGCAGCCCCCAGCCGCCAGTAGCTGAAATGACCTGCCGCCAGAGGCCATACGGTAAGCAGAATAGCGGTGTACATGGGGTGCCGGAGAATGCGGTACGGCCCGTGGGCAACCATCTGCCCGTGCGGCTTCACGTGCGGCGTGATGTTAAAGTTCCCAATCCGGATGGTGTATATGGAATAAAGCCCCAGAGCAATGCCTGCAAGCACAAAACCGGTTACCCACATTTTCAGGTTAAAAAGCGGACTCGTAAGCACAAGGATGCCGATCAGTGTGAATTGCAGAAAAACGAGCATCCACGCCAGATACAATCTGTGCTTACCTAAACGGGTGGTATTAAACATTATTCCTCATTTGATAAAACGCATACGCCGAAACCAAAAGGGCCGGAGAATTATAACAAAACAATCCGCCCATTGGTTCGCACTGTATGTAAATCATCATGCCGGGAATGCCTGTCAGACAGAAGGGAGAAAAAAACAGCCACCCCGGGGATGGCTGTCAGAGAAAATAATAATGTCAGATTTTACTTTAGTTCAAAAGAACTCTGTCCTATTTCAAAATCATCGGTATAAACCGAAACCACATAAACGCCGGTAGGCAGGTCTTCCTTTGTAAGTCTGTTGATCCAGTAAGAGCAGATATCGACCGCCTGGTTCTGGTAATTTACGGTTTCCTTAATGGTATATTGAAGAATTTCTCCCTTGTAGCTGAAGGAATAATCATCGCCCCTGCCTCTGGCCAGAATCAGTTTATCGGGTCGCGCAATGCGCACGTAAATATCCCTGGCTCCTGCTGAAAGCAGGGGATTCTCGCCAAGGGTAAAGCAAACCTTGATTTTCTCGATGCGCTTGGCCTTATCGGTTTCCCGTTCGCGGTCGCCGCTGCCCCGTACACCGGCGGCTACAATCTTGTATGCTTTCATCACGGCAGCCATACTTACCTTTTCGGTAAGTGCTTCCTTGTCTTTCTGAAGCATACTGGTTTTCTGCTGCTCTTTCTGATAGCTTGAACGTATCTGCTCATTTTCGGCTTTCAGTTCGCTGTTAACCGTATACAAGGAGTCGATCTGCTTCAGGTATCCCTGGGAGATTACGCGCAGGCGGTCAAGTTTCTTCTTCACCTTGTAGAATTCATACTGGGTATCGAGCAGCTTCCTGATTTCTGCGGCGTTGGCCTGAATAACGCTGTCTTTCGATGTAAGCGAATCGCTCAGGTTGCCGTACTCCAGTTTGATGTTGTTGTGCTCGGTAAGCAGGGAGTCAAGCTCAGCCTGAAGTTCCGTGCGCTGCATCTCTTTTTCATTCAGAAGCCCGGTAAGCCGGGAGCGGGTGGATAAATAAAGCCAGAGGAGCAGTGCCATAGCGGCCAGCAGGATCACAATGATCACCAGGCGCGAATTCTGCCTTTTCTTACCAACATGGATGTCGTTCATTTCTGCCATAAAACGGATTGTTTTGCCTTTTATTGAATTCCCTGCAAGGGGTTAAACGGATTTACAGAGTGATAACGCAAAATCACCTGCAAAATTACAGTTTTCGTGCGACTTTACATAGTATTATTTATAGCCCCCCGGGCTTAATCTGCTGCCATTCAAACCACTATTTTACAATAGTCCGCAAACCTTCGCTCATAAGCGTTCTGTTTGATACGAAAAAGGGGAGCCACAAATCGCGGCGCCCCCTTATTTATCCGTTTCCGGAGAAATTAGTGCGATTCTCCCTTATATTTGAATTTGTCGCCCGTCTTTTCGATGATCATGCGATAATAGCCTTCGTCGTATCCGGGGAATTTAACTTTGGGGTTCTGCTTGTTCCCATCCCTTACCTTAACGTTTCCATCCAGGTATTTTGTAAACAGGTATCTGTAGAGCTCCTTCCACCGCATAACGGTGCTGTTGGCCTGATTCACCGAATAATCGGTCAGAAATTCGCGTGCCTTGGCGGGATCGGTTTTATACAGATCCGTTGCCGCTTTGTCAACCACACTGGTATGGGCAATAAATTTGCTCTCCAGAGCCGTTTGTACTTTCTGGATGTCAACAATCATATCCTTATAGCGGGTATAGGCAAGGTTCGACACCTGGTTGAATACCCAGAACGCTGAATTATCGGAAAATTCCATCATGGATCCGTTGCCGACGGCATATGTTTCAGGCACTTGCGTGATGCCGCAGTACATTGGCACATAAACGGTGCTGTAGGAGTCGTCAACGCTGAACCACAAAATACCTCCTACCGGGTCGGGCAACCATGAGCGCGACTGAGCAACAAAAGAAAAGCCGGTCTGTTGAGTGGAGATGGCTCTTTCGTGAAAGAATGTCTCCCCGTCCACATTCCAGGTCATGGGACGCCAGCGTACGATCGACTGATAGGGACCAGCTCCTATGTCTTTGGTCATATCCAAATCGGTACCCTGATAGTAGTCGCGCATCATTCCGATAACATCCTGAACGCTCAGCTTTTTATCGGGTTTAACCCACAGAGGCATGCGGTTTTTCAGATCATACCCTTTTGCATAATCGGTATACTTATCCATGCCGCTGCTAACTCTGTTGAATCCGGCCCATACCCTGGCTTCGCAGAAACGGGCTGCTCCAAAATCGAGGGGTGCATAGGTGTCGGAGAAGCTGAAATCCTTATCGGCACCGCTGTATAATCCCCTTTCACGGGCAAAGCTGATGACATCGGGAGAATAGATGCAGTTTTCGGGATCGTTGAGCGGGAAGGTGGTGATGCGTGCCTGGTTGGCATGCCCCGAGATGTACCCGTCGGGAATACGCATCGCTACCCATACGGCACCCTTATTGTATACCGTGCGCGTACGGCCCCTCTTGTCCTTTACTATCTGAGGCGAACCCTTGCCTATCATCTCCATAATCCATACTTCGTTGGGATCGGAAATCGAAAAAGACTCGCCGGAGCTGTAATAACCATACTCTGCCAGCAACTCGCCTATAACTTTAATGGCCTCGCGGGCAGTGCGGGCACGCTGCAGCGTGATGTACATCAAACTGCCGTAATCGATGATTCCGGTGGTGTCGACCAGCCCGGGCAAACCACCGTATGTGGTTTCACCAATGGCAAGCTGATGTTCATTCATGTTTCCCACTACCGAATACGTATGCCTGGCCTGTTTGATTTTACCAAGGTATTTCCCGGTATCCCATTCGTAAACCTCAAGCATGGTGCCCTCGGGATAGTCGGCAGCCGGCCTGTAATACAACTCACCATACAGAACGTGGGAGTCGGCTGCATAGGTAATCATGGTTGAACCATCGGTACTCGCCCCTTTGGTCACAAGAAAGTTGGTACATGCCAGTACCGGACCCGAAACGAAAAGTCCCAGTACTACAAGCATTGTTACTAAACTGTTTTTACGCATATTATTGTATTTTTTGTTGGAAATTCAAGGGTTTTTTAAATCCGCGATAATGTTATTGACGGGTCGGCCAAAATACAAAAAAAAGCGAAGATGAACGCGGTCATGTGCAGACTCACACATTTTTACATCTGCGGAAAGGCTCACACCTGCCCGGCTAATCCTTACGGTCCGGAATGAATTAAATACTATTTACCGCTTGGCGTTTCAATGAAGGACCGTGAACTGGTATGTAAAACAGAGAAGAAATAAATGCCTGATTTTCTGAACCAATTACCAAAGTTGCTGTTATAAGGTGACCATAATCTTCAAAAGAAGATAGTGTTACAAAGGATTGTTTGTAAATTTGCCCTCGTTCAAAAAATTCAGCCTTGATTATGACCGGACAAACCGTCGGAAAAATCGCACAGATCATTGGTCCCGTTGTGGATGTTGCCTTTGATCAGAAATCACAGCTCCCCAATATTTACGATGCCCTTGAGGTTACCAGCAATTCCGGGCAGGTTATTGTACTTGAATGCCAGCAGGACATTGGCGAGAGTACCATACGCACCATTGCCATGGATTCTACCGACGGGTTGTATCGCGGAATGCAGGTAGTTTCAACGGGGCGGCCCATATCCATGCCGGTAGGTGAGGATGTGAAAGGCCGGCTCTTCAACGTAATCGGCGAACCCATCGACGGGCTGGGATCCGTTTCGGGCAGGGAGACCTATGCCATCCACCGCGAGCCTCCGAAGTTTGAAAACCTTACCACCCAGCGCGAAGTGCTCTATACCGGCATTAAAGTCATCGACCTGATTGAGCCCTATGCAAAGGGCGGAAAAATCGGTTTGTTCGGTGGTGCCGGAGTCGGTAAAACCGTTATCATCATGGAGCTGATTAACAACATAGCCAAGCGCTACTCCGGCCTCTCCGTATTCTCGGGCGTGGGCGAGCGTACCCGTGAAGGCAACGACCTGCTGCGCGAAATGATTGAATCGGGCGTTATACGCTACGGCGACGCCTTCCTCGAAGATATGGAAAAAGGCGGCTGGGATCTCAGCAAAGTCGACCGCGATGAACTGATGAAATCACAGGCTACCCTGGTGTTCGGACAAATGAATGAACCTCCCGGAGCCCGTGCCCGTGTTGCCCTTTCCGGACTAACCATGGCCGAATACTTCCGCGACGGGGACGAAAAAACCGGCGGACGCGACATTCTCTTCTTTGTCGATAATATTTTCCGCTTTACCCAGGCAGGTTCGGAAGTCTCAGCACTGCTCGGACGAATGCCTTCTGCCGTAGGTTATCAGCCTACCCTGGCTACCGAAATGGGCATCATGCAGGAACGCATTACCTCTACCAAACGCGGTTCCATTACCTCGGTACAGGCCGTATACGTTCCCGCCGACGACCTTACCGACCCCGCACCGGCAACCACCTTTGCCCACCTCGATGCCACAACCGTTCTCAGCCGTAAAATTGCCGAACTTGGCATCTATCCGGCCGTCGACCCCCTCGACTCTACCTCACGAATCCTGTCGCCCGACGTGGTTGGCGAAGAACACTACCGTACCGCCCTGCGCGTAAAAGAAATTCTGCAACGATACAAGGAACTTCAGGACATCATCGCCATCCTTGGAATGGATGAACTCTCCGATGAGGACAAGCTCGTGGTATCGCGTGCACGCCGCGTTCAGAGGTTCCTTTCACAACCTTTCCACGTTGCCACTCAGTTCACGGGCATCCCCGGCACCTTCGTATCCATCGAAGATACCATCAAGGGCTTTAAGATGATCCTCGACGGCGAAATGGATGAATACCCCGAAGCAGCATTTAACCTGGTGGGAACCATTGAGGAGGCAATTGAAAAAGGGAAGAAAATGATGGAAGCCAAATAATACGGCCTCTTAAATCTGCCAACCATGAACCTGGAAATCATTACCCCTGAAACCACCCTCTTCAACGCTGAAGTTTCGCTGGTGCAACTGCCCGGCAAATCGGGATCGTTTGAGATCATGCACAACCATGCTCCCATGATCGCAACCCTGAAAAAAGGCAGAATCAAAATCGTGGATCCGGAGAAAAATACCCGGTTTATCGAAATCAACGGAGGTACACTGCAGGTTCAAAACAACAAAATTCTGATTCTGGCCGATTGATTGCATCCTTTGCCAGTATTTTCGCTTTCCTTTCTTTTAAGACGGGCTGACAACTCATAATTAAGATAGTTAAAATTAGTGAGGTCAATATTTTCATAGCGCGGTGTATTCCTTACAAATGTGTTTCAGCGGCCGGCTTTGTATTATTCTCTTCGTTTTTATGGATTATTTACAAAGAAACCGCACAGCTGAACCATATCCCGGTACGCGACCCGGGAATTTAATCCGATAAGCGGTATTAAAGAGCTGGCAATGAAAAGGCTATAAAAAAAAAGAACCGGCTTGCGCCGGTTCTTCTCGGTGGTATCGGCCGGGATCGAACCAGCGACACACGGATTTTCAGTCCGTTGCTCTACCTACTGAGCTACGATACCCCGTTTTGAGGCTGCAAAGTTACGTAAGAAATATTCAATTTAACAAATATTTTAAAAAAAAATCTCCTCCCGGGCTGTAAATCAGGTACATTTGCACATTGTATCTAAACGGCGCACCAAAGCCCCGCATCTTAATAATTTGATCTCCAGCAGATCCTGATGAATACCAGCCTCCTGAAGAGCACCTGTCTTATTGCTGTTGACCTGGGAAATACCCGGGCCAAGATTGCTGTATTTAAGGAGGGCGGACTTTCGGAGCTTATTGTGATGGAAGATCCGGATGCTGAGAAATTCAGGGCACTGAATCTGAAACGGTTTGCACCCGCTCACGCCATCATCAGTTCGGTTGCAGGTGAAGAGCGTCCCTTTACGGAAGTACTTCCGGAGTTCAGTTGGCTGGTTCTCACGCACGAAACGCCCCTCCCTTTTTTAAACCTGTACCTTTCACCGCAGACACTCGGTAAAGACAGGATTGCCGGCGTTGCTGGAGCCGTGGGGATGTTTCCCGGACGCAATGTGCTGGTTATCGATATGGGTACAGCCATAACCTATGATTTTGTGAATCAGACGGGGGAATACACCGGAGGAGCCATTTCACCCGGAATTACCACCCGTTTCAGGTCGCTGAATACGTTTACGCAACGTTTGCCGTTAATAGAACCTGCGGAAACAGACTATCTTACCGGCCGAACCACAGAGGAATCAATCCGGTCCGGAGTGATGAACGGCGTACGGGCCGAAATCGACGGCATTATTGATGAATACCGCGCAACCTGTCCCGGCCTGAAGATAATTCTTACGGGAGGCGACTGCTTTTATTTTGAAAAAAAACTGAAAAATAACATCTTTGCAGCCCCGAATCTGGTGCTGACTGGATTGAAACAAATACTCGAACACCACCTTGAAAAGTAAACAACTTATTCTGATTCAGGCATTCTGCCTGCTGCTGTGCACCAATCCGGCCATTGGCCAGAACCGGATCAGCTCACCCTATTCCCGCTTCGGGATCGGGGATGTATTCCCGGGCAACAACGTTTACAATATGTCTATGGGAGGCATTTCCTACGGATTAACCTCACCGTTTTTTGTAAACAGTGCAAATCCCGCAGCCCTGGTTTCGTTCGACACTCTTTCGTTTGTATTCGACCTGGGAGCCTACACCCGGCAATCGAAACTGACAACCCGTGATCTGAGCGAAACAGCCAACTTTACCTCACTGGGATACCTTACCTTCGGATTCCCGGTAACCCGGTGGTGGCGCAGCAGTTTCGGACTACTGCCCTACAGTGGTACAGGGTACCACATGAAAGACATCAGTGTGGACGAGGATCTGGGTCGCGTTACCCGCGACTTTCAGGGCAACGGGGGAATAAACCAGGTGTTCTTTGCCAACGGATTTGCCCTGAACCGGAATTTCAGCATAGGAGTGAATGCTGCCTGGATGTTCGGCACTATCGAACGCATTAGCGCCAACACATTCCCCGACTCGGCCTATCGTATGAACTACAAGGAGATTACATCCACCAGAATCCATGACTTCAGTCTTAATTACGGTCTTTTCTATAAAGGAACTACAAAGAAAGGAATGAATGTGGGCGCGGGACTGGTATTCAGCAACGATACGCGCATTAATGTAACGGAGAACAGGCTCGGCTACAGGTATTTCATCAGCAGCTTAGGGGTTGATAACGTCATCGATACCCTGCTGAATGAGCCCTCGGTAAAAGGAAATTTCATACTTCCCGCGAATCTTGGAGCCGGCTTTTCATTATCAAAAACCGATAAATGGCTGGTTGGAGCAGATTATCAGTTGCAACTTTGGGAAAAATTTTCTTACTTTGATCAACCGGATTCGCTTAAAAACAGCATGCGGGTATCCGTTGGAGGGCAATATACCCCGTCCGTATCAACCGTATCGGGATATTTTCAACGGGTTACCTACCGGGCTGGTTTCAGGTATTCTACAAGCTTCCTGGAGCTTCGCGGACAACAACTTGACGAATTTGGCATAAGTTTTGGTCTTGGACTACCGCTCCCCAGAACGAGATCTACTGTAAACCTTGCAGCGGAGATCGGAACCAGGGGAACAACAACAGAAAATCTGATAAAAGAAAACTTCATCCGGTTTACACTGGGACTTTCAATCTTCGAAAGGTGGTTCATCATCAGAAAATACGATTAACAATTAAAAAACCGAATGAGATGAAAAAGGGTATCAAAGCATTAATCTTCTTCCTGATGGTCAGCCTGGTTCCGGCCACTGTATCATGGGCTCAGACGGACGATGAAGCAGATGAAAAAACAGTGGCAACAGGTCCAAAATACGGAGCCGACTCGGTAAACTGCGTGATGCACCTTTCGCTGTACCGCGAGTTTTTCAAACAGAAAAATATAAAAGATGCAACGCCGCACTGGCGCTGGGTGTTCAACAACTGCCCTCTGGCCAGTCAGAATACCTATATCGACGGAGCCAAGATCATGAGCGCAAGAGTTGATGAGTGCAAAGACCCTGCACTGCGTGAAAAGCTGATCGATACCCTTCTGATGGTTTACGATCAGCGTATTACCTACTTCAACCGCGAAGGATACGTACTCGGCCGCAAAGCCATTGATATGTACACCTACCGCACCGATAAGGTTGAACAGATCTATCCCGTACTCAAAAAATCGGTTGAGCTCTCCGGAAATAAATCCGAGGGTGCCGTTCTGGTTTACTACTTCCGATCCATCATTTCACTGGTTGATCTGAATAAACTGGAAAAATCTGCCATCGTCGACGGGTACGACCAGATCAGTGTAATCATTGACCACAATATCAAAGCAAACCAGGAAAATGCCAAAGCTCTGGCAAACTGGGAAAACATCAAGGCTAACATTGAATCAACCTTTGAGCCTTTTGCCACCTGCCCCGATCTGGTTGCCATTTACGAGAAGAAATTCAACGATAATCCCGACGATGTTGAACTTCTCTCCAAAATCACCAATGTACTCGACAGGAAAAAATGCACCGATTCGGAGTTATTCTTCAAGGCTACCGAAAAGCTTCACAAACTGCAGCCCGGAGCTCAGTCGGCCTACCTTATGGGAAGCCTGAACCTGGAGCGCAACAACATCAGCCGTGCGGCAACTTATATGGAGGAAGCAGCCAACCTGTTCACCGATCAGGCCGACAAAATCAAAGCTCTGAATCTGCTTGCCAACATATACTTCAACCAGCGCAATTTCTCACAGGCACGTTCAACTGCCTATAAGATCCTGCAGCTCGATCCCAACTACGGCAAGGCATACATCCTGATCGGCGACCTTTATGCAGCCAGCGTTTCCATGTGCAGCGACGATGATCTGGGCGGAAAAACGGTATTCTGGGCAGCTATCGACAAGTATGCCAAAGCCCGCAGCGTCGACTCCTCGGTTGAGGCAGAAGCCAGCAACAAGATCGGACAATACTCCAGGCACTTCCCGGCTGCAAGCGACCTCTTCTTCCGCGACCTGCTCGAAGGTAACAGTTACACCGTCGGCTGCTGGATCAACGAAACAACGACCATCAGAGCCTCGAAATAGCTCATCGCTGTGGTTAACCACTTACGGATAAAACTTTTTGGAAGCGTTGCCGCCTTTATACTGGTGGCAGCGCTTCCGGGTTGTAAAAACGACCCTGAAGAGATCGCGCGCCTGAACCGGCCCGATACCATTCCGACAATGTATGCAAGGGATGTGAAGCTGTCGGAAAGCGAGGAAGGCCGTATCAAATATACCCTTACGGCTCCCCTGCTGCGACGGTACGAATCGAAGGAAGGAGCTGTAATCAAATTCCCGGAAGGCTTCCGTGTGGTATTTTACGACTCCCTGAATCCATCCCTTGTGCGTACCGAAGTTGTTGCCGAATACGGCGTCAACGACGAACTGCAACGTACCATGGAAGCCAGGAAAAATGTGGTTGTCACCAACTTCATCAACAACGAAAAACTAAATACCGAACACCTGATCTGGAATCAGAACACCCGGAGAGTTACATCCGACAAGCTGGTTACCATCACCACTCCCGACAAAATACTGTACGGCGAAGGGATGGAATCGGATGAGAAATTCAACAACTGGATTATTAAAAAGCCCAGAGGCGAGATGTATGTAAACGATGAACGCTGATTTCTGTCATATACCGCTATTAATCATTACTTTTGCATAAACGATCTCCGCTTATTCATGGAACTGCTTATTCCTGTAATTATATCCGTACTGTTTTCAGCTCTTTTCTCAGGTATAGAAATTGCCTTTATATCGGCTAATAAACTCAGAATAGAGATTGATAAGAACAAGGACAGTTACGCTGCCCGCATCGTTGCCGGTTTTGCAAAAATGCCGTCGCGCTTTATCGGAGCCCTCTTGCTTGGCAACAATGTTGCGCTGGTAATTTACGGTATTTACATCGCCCGTATCCTTGAAACCCCTCTGCTGAGGATAATCCCGCCCGGCGCTTCCGGTGATATCGTACTCCTGATAATACAAACTCTTATATCTACACTGATTATCCTGCTTTTCGCCGAATTTCTGCCCAAGGTATTGTTTCGTATCAATCCCAATCAGATCCTGAAGTTTTTTGCCATTCCACTGGCTCTGTTTTACTACCTTTTTTACCCGGTGATCTTCCTGTTTATAGGGATTTCTGAAGTTCTGCTGAAGTTTCTGTTCAAAATTCACATCACACAGCCCGATTACAGTTTCAGCGTAATCGACCTCGACCATTACCTTAGTGAATCGGCTTCGCAACCTGCCGAAGAGAGCGAGAGCCTGCAGGAGATAAAAATGTTTCAGAATGCCCGCGATCTGGGCAACATCAAACTGCGCGAATGCATGGTGCCGCGCAATGAAATTGTTGCCATCAACCGCGACGGAGACATCGACGATCTCCGGGATCTGTTTATCGGCTCAGGACATTCAAAAGTTCTAGTATACCAGGATTCCATTGATAACATCATCGGATATACCCACTCCTACGACCTGTTCAGGAAACCGGCAGCCATCAGCGAAATCACGAAATCTGTGATGATTGTTCCTGAAACCATGCCAGCCAATACCCTCCTTAATATGTTTATAACAGAGCGCAAGAGTGTGGCCCTGGTTGTGGATGAATTTGGAGGTACGGCAGGTATGCTTACTATTGAGGACATCATTGAGGAGATTTTTGGTGAAATTGACGACGAATACGATGTGGAAGAGCTTGTTGAGCGACAGATTGATGAGCAAACCTATCTTCTGTCGGGCAGGCACGAAATTGATTACCTGAATCAGAAATACCGGTTCGATATTCCAGAATCGGATGATTATGAGACGCTTGCAGGATACATCATCAACCATCAGGAAGAGATACCACTGACCAGCGAAGAGATACAGGTCGACAATTTCCTGTTTACCATTGTTCGGGCCACGGAAACCCGGATTGAGGAGGTATTGCTGAAAATAAACCAGTCCTGAGCATACAGTATCCCCGGATACGAAAGCGAATGCGACAGAATTGCTATCCTGTTTATTTACATAATTTTAGGTGGCGCTTAAAATAATTTTTATCCTTGAACAATTATTGTAAATTTGCACCCTCTAATAAAATTCTATTAAAATGGCTTTAATCGGAGATATTCGTAAACGTTCCGGGTTAATTGTTACCATCATTGGTATTGCACTTGCTGCCTTTGTACTGGGAGACCTTTTGTCGAACCGCAGCCCAAGGCGCGGCATCAACACCATAGGTGAGATCGACGGTGAGCAGATTCTGGCTACCGACTTCAACCTGAGAGTTGATGAAAGTATGGAAGCCCGTAAGATGAACACTGGAAGCGATAACCTCACACCCGAAGAACAATTTCAGGTACGTCAGTCAACCTGGGAGCAGGTGGTTAATGAAACCCTTTTGCTGGAAGAGGTTGACCGTCTCGGAATGAGCGTATCCACTGCAGAACTCGATGACCAGATCCGGGGCGCCAACCCGCATATGTACATTCGTCAGAGTTTCAGCGATCCTCAGACCGGTGCTTTTGACCCTGCCAACGTAATCAACTTTCTTCAGAATCTCGATAACGTAGATCCTGAAATGAAAAGGCGTTACCTGACCATCGAAAAGGCTATCAGGGAAGACCGTCTCAATACAAAATACCGCAACCTCATCACCAAAGGCTTTTACGTGCCTGAGGCTTTCGCCAAACGCGACTACGAGGCACGCAATACAAAAGCAAAGATCCGTTATTACGGAGCACCTTACTCCAGCATTGCCGACAGCCTTGTAAAGGTTGCCGATGCCGACTTCAAGGCATTTTACGACAAAAACAAACAGAAATACCAGCAGGAAGCTTCAAGGGATCTGGAATACGTTGCTTTTGACATTCTGCCCTCCGACGACGACCGGATGAGGATTGGCCAGGAAGCCCGCAAAATTTACGACGAGTTCGCAACCATTGAAAATGTGGCCGCATTTGTAAATTCAACCTCTGACGTCCGCTACGACAGTACCTGGATTAAAAGAGGCTCTCTTCCCTACCAGCTCGACTCTCTGATGTTCAACGCTCCGGTTGGAACCACCTTCGGACCTTATGTTGAAAACAACATGTACCAGATGGCCCGTCTGGTTGACGTTCAAAGCCGTCCCGACTCACTCAGGGCCAGCCATATCCTGGTTTCCTATATGGGTACCAATGTAAACCCTGCAACTACTCTTACCAGAGACCAGGCTAAAGCAAAAGCCGACTCCATCCTGTCTGTTGTTAAGTCAAGCCCTGCAAAATTTGACGAACTTGCCAGCAGCAGCATCAACGACGATAAAACCGCTGCTACCACCAAGGGCGATCTGGAATGGTTCCCCGATGGTGCCATGGTAGCACCTTTCAACAATGCCGTTCTAAATGGAAAAGTCGGCGATGTACTTACCGTTGAAACCCAGTTCGGTTATCATGTGGTAAAAATCACCGGCAAAACCAACCCGAGCAAAAAAGTTCGCGTTGCCATGGTTAAACTGGCCATCGAGCCCAGCTCAAAGACTATGCAGGACATTTATACCCTGGCCAGCCAGTTTGCCAATGAATCGGGCAATGAAGAAGGCTTCAACAGGATTATCGAAGAAAAAGGCTATACCAAAAGACTCGCTGAACGCATCAGCGCTGATATGAATTCCATACCCGGAATTCCCCAGGCACGCGAAATTATCCGCTGGTCGTTTGACAAAAAACGTGAAACTGGCGAAGTATCTCAGGTATTTGATGTGGATAACCGCTACGTTGTTGCCATCCTGAAACAAAAACGTGAAAAGGGAATCCCCTCGCTTGAAGAGATCCGGGAGTTTATTGAACCGCTTGTAATCAGAGATAAGAAAGGTGAATTGCTGATCGCTGAAATTAACAGGGAAATCAAAACTATCGCCGATATCGATAAGGGTTATCATGCTCTGGGTATGAAGGCCGATACCAATGAAGTTGCATTTGCCGCTTCAAACCTTCCCGGTTACGGAAAAGAAGATGAGGTAATTGGAACCGTATTTACTATGGAGGCCGGGCAGATGTCGAAACCCATCAAAGGCAACCAGGCCGTATTTGTCGTAGTTAATGAAGCCCTTACACCGGCAGCTCCAAAGGATGACTTTACCTCCGAAAAACGAATGATCAAAAATGCATTTGCCACCCGTGCCCAGCGTGAAGCTGCAGAAGCTCTGAAACGCAAAGCCGATATCAAAGACAACAGGCTGATGTTCTATTAGAATCTGAAAATACCTTTCAAAGGCTGTCGGAGTAAACCCGGCAGCCTTTTTTTTTACCTGATATCCGGCAGTCTCTATCCGCTTTCCTGCTTGTTGATGCCAATCCGGAACCTCCGGTCCGGTTAAACGTTTACTTTGCCCGGTTCATCCACATCTGTGAGCTAAGCTGCTTCTCTTTTCCCTAAATTGCAGGCATGATTCCCGTACAGTTCAGCTTTCAAACTGAACTGCTTGTTATGCTTGTGCCGGGAATTTCTGCAATCAGCAGTTTTTTGTTTGAAGATTTATTGTTGGATCTGCATTTCACGCTATACCCTCCTCTTTGCTTGCAGATTTTATTGTTTTATCCGGTCAAAAAATCGGTCACGACGCAATCGGGTGCTACCGGTGAAGCGTGAAAAATTATAACTAAACTTTCGCTCGCAATGCTGAAACAACTTGCAGGGGATCTGATATCCCTTTTCTATCCCAGGGTTTGTCTTTCGTGTGGGAATGTACTTTTCAAAAACGAGAATGTTTTGTGCTTCAGTTGTCTGCACAAACTTCCCAAAACCGGTTTTCATCTGCAGGGAGAAAATCCGGTGGCGCGGCAATTCTGGGGCAAGATTTACTTTGCCTCGGCTGCATCGCTGTACTACTTTACAAAAGGCAGCAAAGTACAGCATCTGGTTCATCAGCTAAAATACAAGGGATACAAAGAGATCGGAGAATATCTGGGACGGATTTATGGGCGGGATCTCCGTCAGTCGCCGCTTTTTGACGGGATAAGTGCAGTTATTCCCGTACCGCTTCATCCGCGAAAGCTTGCCCTAAGGGGATATAACCAGGCCGAATGGTTTGCCCTGGGACTGGCTGCATCGATGCAGGTTGAGCTCGACATTACCACACTTGTGCGTATTCACGCATCGGAAACGCAAACCCGAAAGTCGAGGTTCCGGCGGTGGGAGAATGTAAAGGAGATCTTCCGTATCACCGACACTAACCGGCATGCAGGAAAGCACGTACTATTGGTTGATGATGTAATTACTACCGGATCGACACTGGAAGCTGCCGGGCATTCCCTTTTAACCATACCTGGAATAAAAGTAAGCGTGGCTTCCATTGCCTGCGCGGTAAAATAGTCTGTTACACTACGCTGATTTTCAGCATATTGGTTTTACCGGCTTTGCCTATAGGGATGCTTGAAACGTAAATAATGTAATCGTCTTTGACAATAAATCCGCTTTCGATCAGTTTTTTGCGCATCTCAGGCATTGCAGAATCGGTGCTTGAGAATGTCTGAATCCAGATTCCTTCCACGCCCCATACCAGGCTTAATGCACACAAGAGTTGCCGGTTGTCGGAGAAGATATAAATACCTGCAGGAGTACGATGGCTGGCAAGTTTAAATGCCGAGTACCCCGTATGCGTCATGGCGATGAGTGCCCGGGCGTTCACCTTGCGTGCCAGATCTGCGGCAGCCATAATCACTGCATCCGAAATGCGGCGTTCCTGCCGGGTTTCTTCCGGAACAACGTCGGGATAGATGATCTCGCCCGATTCAACATCCGTAATAATACGGCGCATGGTATTTACCGTTTCCACCGGAAACCTGCCTATTGATGTTTCACCGCTCAGCATTACAGCATCGGCGCCGTCGAGTACCGAGTTAGCCACATCGCTGACTTCGGCACGAGTAGGACGCATGCTCGCGATCATCCCTTCCATCATTTGGGTGGCAACGATAACAGGTCTGGATGCAGCGATACACATCCGGACGATTTTCTTTTGGATGATGGGTACCTTTTCCTGAGGAATTTCCACTCCCAGATCGCCCCGTGCAATCATTACCGCATCGGCAGCCCTGATAATGGCGGCAGCATTGGCTACAGCTTCCGGCTTCTCGATTTTTGCAACGATACGCGGAGGAAATTCAAGGCCGGCTTCCGCTATTCGCTTGCGCAGCATTTCAATATCGCCCGCGGTACGGACAAACGAAAGGGCAACCCACTGAATATCCTGCTTTAATATAAAGTCAAGGTCGTAAAGATCTTTCTCCGAGAGGCTTGGCAGGCTAAGGCGTGTGTCGGGCAGGTTTACTCCTTTACGGGACAGAAGCGTCCCTCCCTGTACTACCCTGGCAGTAACCGATTCTTTTCCATCCGAAGAAACGGCTTTCAGAAGAATCTTTCCGTCGTCGAGCAGTATTTCTTCGCCTTCCATAACATCCGAAGCGAAATCGGGATAATTCACACTGATCCTGCCTTTGCGGCAGAGTTCCGGCCTGGAGCTTATTGTTACCAGCTCTTCCGGAACCAGTTCCATACTTCCATGTTCTACCTCTCCGGTCCTGATTTTTGGCCCTGAAAGATCGGCCAGTATTGCCACGTGCGTTCCAAGCTGCTCATTCAGTCTGTTGATGGTTTCAACTGCACGGGCGTGCCCCTCGTGAGTACCGTGCGAGAAATTGAGCCTGAAAACATTAACACCGGCGGTCATAAGCTGTTTAAGAACTGTTTCGGAGGAGGATGCCGGGCCCAGGGTGGCTATAATTCTGGTTTTGCGCATGATAATCGGAATTTCGGTGTATTGGCAAATTTACGTTAAAAAAGGGAGAATTTGTCCCGGTATGGTCCGGAGGCTTACGGGTTTAGAAAAGCCGTACACATTAGCCGCATATCGATGAATTTCAGCACCGAACCCTTACCAGAACAAAATGTACGGGCAGAAACGGATTGCTATTTTATGTACTTTTGCGGCCTTGAATCAGCAATTGTCTTGAATTACACAGCAATAATAATCGGTTTACTGGCGCTTTCCGTTGAAAGCCTGACGGCTGCATGGTACTCAGGTGCCCTGCATCACCGGCTGAATGAAAGGCAGCCCCTGCTGCTGCCTCTTGTTCTGCCCTTGCTGCGTACCCTTGCCTTACTGGCTGGATTCTTTGCCGGAGTCGCCATGCAACCTTTGGCTTCCGTATATAGTGCAAATCTTGGTTTTTCTGTCATCCTCATCGTCAGTCTGAAAATTATGTACGAAAATTACCGTTTTCACGATGAAGCCAGGGTGATACTTGTCGATAATTTCAGCTCACTGCTGCTTTTGTCGCTGTCGGGAGCGCTTAATTTGTTCCTTGCCGGGATGGGAGCAGGTCTGGGCATGTCCCTGCCGCCGGTATTTCTTCTGCTGTTCTTCGCGCTGCTCATACTTTCTTCAGCCGGAGGGCTGCTTTTTGGCCGGAAAAGGGGGATGAAGCCATTTTTAAGGAAACTTGCAATATGGTCGGGATTTGTACTTATGGTGCTGGCAATCCGATTTATCATACTGCAATTTATCTGAGAAATTAAACTGCCCATATCCACGAAAAAGACTGTTTAACAAAAGATCACTCCGGAACCGGACACTTCCCGTGATGAATCCGGAGTAAAAAAATTACCGAATGAAACGACTTCTCAATTTATTACCGGTACTATTTGCCCTTCAGGCTGCCACACAGCCTCCTTCAGGATATTACAATGCAGCGTCGGGCCTTAGCGGAACGGCTTTGCAGTCGGCACTCCATAGCATCATCGACAACCACACCGTTATCAGTTATTCTGGTTTATGGAGTGCTTTTCAAACAACCGACGACCTGCCCAACGGAAGGGTGTGGGATATGTATTCTAACTGCACCTGGACCTTTGTTACCGACCAGTGCGGCAACTACAACAGCGAATGCGACTGTTACAACCGCGAGCACTCATGGCCCAAAAGCTGGTTTAACGACCAGGCACCCATGAATTCCGATTTGTTCCACATCTACCCTACCGACGGATGGGTGAACAACAAGCGCGGGAATTATCCGTTTGGCACGGTTTCAAATCCAACGTACGTATCGGGTAACGGAAGCCGTGTTGGCAACTGCAGTTATCCGGGGTACTCCGGAGTGGTTTTTGAGCCGCTTAATGAATACAAGGGCGATTTCGCCAGGACCTATTTTTACATGTCGGTGCGTTATTACGGTGAAGATGCCGGCTGGCCGGGAAGCGATCAGGTAACGGGTTCGCAGCTGAGGCCATGGGCATTGGCCATGATGCTGGAGTGGCATGCCAACGACCCGGTGAGCACCAAAGAAACGGAACGCAACGAGGCGGTATATGCACTGCAAAACAACCGGAATCCTTTTATCGACCATCCTGAATACGCCCTTCAGATATGGGGGAATCCGACGGCCGTTGATTTTACAGCCATCAACAGCAACATCAGGGTATATCCGGTTCCGGCCTCAGAGTACTGCATCGTTGATCACAACGGGTACTATACCTCCCGCGATCTGAGCATCAGCGTAACCGACCTTTCGGGCAGACAGTATACCGCAAGCAGCACAGCGGATGAATATTCCGTAAACATCAACACCGGCTCACTGGCACCGGGTTTTTACATAATTTCGCTTCAACAGGCAGGTAAGATGCCGGCATTTGTCAGAATCATTAAATAAACGGATTTATCATGTCTGTAATCAGGTTGACCAAAGAATTCAAATTTGAAATGGCCCATGCCCTTTCGGGATACGATGGACCATGCCGGCACATTCACGGCCACTCCTATGAATTGCTGGTGACGGTTACCGGAAGACCGGTGCAGGATCCCGGGTCGCCCATCTTCGGGATGGTAATGGACTTTAAAGAGCTTAAACAAATTGTGCGAAGCCGGATCGTAGATGAATTTGATCATTCGCTGGTACTCTGTAAAGTAACTGCACCCGAAGAAATAAGCTCTCTCGGAGAGTTTGTGGGAAGACTAAAACTGGTTGACTACCAGCCAAGCTCTGAAAATCTTCTGTGCGATTTTGCCGAACGCCTGACCGGAGCACTGCCCGATGGTATAAACCTGCACAGTCTGAAGTTGAGGGAGACCGTAACTTCGTATGCCGAATGGTATGCCGAGGACAATCTTAGCCGTTAAAAGCCTTTATTTTCTTCAGGGAGTATCAGGCTGCTGATTTTAGTATAAAGCAGGTTCTTATCAATGGGTTTGGGGATGTAATCGTCGCAGCCTGCAGACAGGCAATTGTCGCGATCGCCCGTTAGTACCTGTGCCGTTTGCGCAATAACCGGAAGATCCGGACTAATTGCCTTAATTCTTCGGGTTGCCTCATAGCCATCCATTACCGGCAGCTGCATATCCATAAGTACCAGGTCGATGTTATTGCAGCCGACCAGCCTTACAGCATCTTCACCATTGGCAGCGTGTAACAGTTCAGCCCCTGTTTTCATCAGAATGGCCGTTAGAAACCGGAGGTTAACCAGATCGTCTTCCACCATCAGTATGGTTTTGTCTTTCAGCCGGGATCCGGAATCGGGCAGCAATGCACCTTTTCCTGCAGCCGGCTGTTCAGCATAAAGGAGATAAGGGATTGAAAATGTAAACAGGGATCCCTTTCCGGGGGTGGATTCAACGTGAATTCGACTGCCAAACAAAGAAGCGAGTCTCTGACTTACCGGAAGTCCGAGTCCGGTACCTCCGAATCGACTCGAAAGACTTGAGTCGAGCCGGTGGAAGCGTTCAAATATCTCGCTGTGGTAACACGGATCGATGCCGATGCCGGTATCGCTTACGTAAAACTCCAGCCTGCTTTCAGCAATCATTCTTGCCCCGAAGCGTATGCTGCCGGCAGAAGTAAACTTAACGGCGTTTGAAAGCAGGTTCCACAGTATATGCCTGAGTTTAACCTCATCGGTAACTATTACTTTTCCTGCAAACACATCCGGGATATCCGAAGTAATATTCAGATCCGGTTTACGGCTTTCTGCAATGATTTCCCTGAATTCGGCGTACAGGGATTCGAGGAAGCGTGAAATATGGCAGGGATTCTCTTTAAGCATAACCTGCCCTGCATCGAGCATGGCCAGTTCAATTACTTCGTCGATAATCCGGAGCAGCTGTTTGCCGCTAGATATCATAATGGAGATGTATTCCTGTCTTTCTTCTTTAACCAGATCCGGTTCATTCAGCAGGTTCATAAATCCCATAATATGGTTCATGGGGGTTCTTACTTCATGCGAAATTCCGGCCAGGAATGCCGATTTCAGCCGGTCGGATGATTCGGCACGTGCAAGTGCTGCACTCAGTTTCTCCTCCCTGTCCTTCCGCGAAAGCGCATTGGCAATTATCTGACCGGCAAGTCTCAGGTTGTTGAGGGTTTGTTCATCCCAACGGGCTGGCCGGCTGTAGGTATCTGCCCCTATATAACCAATGAATGCCTTATCCGCAAAGAGAGGAATATTTACCAGGCTTTCAATTTCAAGCATATCAAGGTAGAAAGCGAGGTAGGAAAACTCCGGTTCACCGGCAATGGAATCGCGGTGTAAAACGGTATTCCTTCCCGATTTCAGAAGGTCGAAATAGGAGCCGATCTCTTCGATCCGTATGCCCGGCTGACGAAGCCCGTGGGCGTACCGGGGATCGCAGGCCCACTCATGCGTAATCAGGATGGTGCGCTCGTCACCGGAAAGGCCAACAATATAGGCTCTCTCGGCATTAACGAGGACTCCGATTCTTTCCAGGGCTTCTTCGATGGCATGGTCAACCTGTCCGGCTTCCATATTAATGAGGTCGGACGAAAGACGACTGATGTATTCGATAAAAGCAATGCGGTCGCGCTGCTGCTTTTCGCTGTTAACCCTGTTGCTGATATCCCGGTAAATACCAAAAATTCTTTTTGCTCCAAACTGATCATCGAACGGGACACCCAGAATAGAAACATCGAGCAGAGTGCCGTCGCGCCGTTTGCGGCGGCTATCAGCGGCAACCTGCTTCCCCATCCAGTTGCGCCGGGTAAACTCCCGGGCTTCGACTATCATTCCTTTTGGGGCAATAAGCTCATCGAGGCGCTGGCCCAGAAGTTCGGCTGAGGAGTAACCAAACATACGTTCAAACTCCGGATTTACTTCAAGCACGCGGTTTTCACCGTCGAGCATCACAATACCTTCGGGAGCCGAGGAGAACAAATGCATGTACTTTGTCCGCTCGATCTCAAGAAAACTCCGGTCAATACCGGATTCCATGGATTTTTTTAGAAGTCCGGCGAACCCCTCTAAATACGTTATGGTTTCATGAGCAAAGGCTTGAAGACGCGATTCGAAAAGCACAAAAACATCCTGCGAATCCAGTGCAAGCAGATGCTTCAGCAAAAAGCCGGGTTTTGCAGAAATGTCAGGACCAGGATTATCAATCCCTTGCGTACCGGATAGTGTGGCAGTGTGGCTTTCCGAATGCAGGAAGGATTGGGTTTGTGTTTCATGAGACTGTTCTTTCGGGTTATTGCCGGCTTCCGCGATGGTATATGCGGTATAAAATTCTGATGGGACAGAATCCGGTCCGGTTTTTACAAGAAATCTGACTCTTTTCAGATTCAGCGCATGTACCAAAGCCTCAGCAGCTTTGATCTCTGCGGGAAATATGCCGGGGAAATGCACTCTCAGGTCCATTAATGTGGTATATAGTATCTCGAGTAATTCAGTAAATAATAAGCACTTTTAACGGAAATTTATTGCATAATAACCGGAAAGTAAGCAGACCGGATGCAATATTTCACCTGCCAAACGTACGCAAATAATCTGAAATAACAATCAAAATTTGAATGATGGAGGAGGTTTTGTATGCAGAAGATATTCATACATCATTCCTGTGGCAGTGCAGATGAAATTTTGATTGCGGGCTTCCCTGCGATTAAATCGCAGCAGTCATCCATCCCATGCAGGGCAATTCCTTAAAGCCTTACCTTTGCAGAAATTATTCTGTTAAATGTATGAAATTGAGATAATGTCGCCGGCCGGATCCTACGAATCGCTTATGGGAGCCATTCAGGGAGGAGCGGGATCGGTTTATTTTGGGGCTGGGCAGCTTAACATGCGTGCCCGTTCATCGAGTAACTTTTCGCCCGACGACATCCGGAATATTGTTTCCATCTGCCGGGAACACGGGGTGAAGTCGTATCTTACCCTGAACTCCATCATCTACGACGAGGAGCTGCCGGAAATGCGCGAAATGGTTGATCTGGCCAAAGAGAGCGGCATAAGTGCTATTATTGCCTCCGACCTGTCCGTACTTGAATATGCCGCAAGCCGGGGGGTTGAACTGCATATCTCCACACAGTGCAACATCACCAACCTTGAAGCTGTAAAATTCTACGCGAAGTATGCCGATGTAATGGTACTCGCCAGGGAGCTGAACATCGTGCAAATGGAGGAGATAACCCGTGCCATCCGCAAACAGAACATCACCGGACCGAAGGGAGAACTGGTTCGGATAGAAGTATTTGTCCACGGTGCTCTGTGTATGGCCGTTTCCGGGAAGTGCTACATAAACCTCGATAATTTCAACTCTTCGGCAAACCGGGGCGCATGCATGCAACCCTGTCGCAGGGCCTACACGGTAAAAGACGCCGATAATCAGATTGAACTGAAAATTGAGAATAAGTATATCATGTCGCCCAAAGACCTGATGACCCTCCCGATACTCGACCGTCTGCTGGATGCCGGAGTAAGCGTTCTGAAGATAGAAGGCCGTGGCCGTTCGGCTGAATATGTAAAAACCGTAACCCGTACTTACCACGAAGCGGTGGAAGCCTGGAAAAACAAGCGGTATACCCCTGAAAATATAGAAAAATGGACCAATGAAGTGCGTAGGGTATACAACCGCGGATTCTGGGGAGGATACTACCTTGGTGAAAAGGCCGGAGAGTGGTCGGAACGCTATGGATCTCAGGCTACACAGAAAAAAGTATACATCGGCAGGGTAATGAATTTCTTCGCCAAACCATTGGTTGCCGAGATACGCATTGAAACGCACAGCCTTGGCATTGGAGATTCCATTGTTGCCATTGGGCCAACCACCGGGGTTTTCGAAGCCCGGCTGGAGGAGATACGTGTTGACGAAAAGCCGGTTGAACGTGCGGTAAAGGGCGAAAACTGCTCCATAGCAACCAACGTTACCCTTCGCAGAGGCGATAAAGTGTATCTGCTAACAGAACCCGGGCATCCGCTGTTTCAGATTCAGGTGGAAAAAAGCTGATTCATAAGCCTTTCATCACTAAAAGAGCATTTCTATGAACGATAAAACGGCGAAATCAAACAACGCCTTTCCTTATAATTACCATACGCATTCGCTGTACTCCGACGGATCGCACGAACCCCGTGCGTATGTGCAGGAAGCCGTTGCCCTCGGATTCAAAAGCATAGGGTTCTCGGAACACTCCGTTCTGCCGTTCGACAACACCTTCGCACTGAAACCGGAATCGGTTAAAGCATATACTGCTGAAATATCGCGGCTGCAAAAGGAGTTCAGCGGACAAACGGAGGTGTTGCTGGCACTGGAAGCCGACTACATTCCGGTTCTCAGCAACGGATTTTCTGCATTAAAACAGGAACTGAAACTCGATTACATCATCGGCAGCGTGCACCTGGTCGGCAACAGCTATCCGGACAACCTTTGGTTTATCGACGGTCCGAACCGTGAAACCTACGATGAGGGACTGAAACGATTCTTCAACGGCGACATCCGTAAAGCGGTAAAGTCATACTGGCATCAGATCAACGGGATGCTTGAGACGGAAACATTCGACATTATCGGTCATCTCGACAAGATCAAGATGCACAACCAGGGTCGCTGGTTCAGGGAGGAAGAAACATGGTACACCGGACTGGTAAACGAAACGCTGGCGCTGATTGCTGAAAAAGAAGTAATTGTGGAAGTAAATACCCGGGGGATATACAAAAGGCGCAGCGACAGTTTCTTTCCCGGAGAGTATATTCTGCGAATCATACGGGAACGGAATATCCCCGTCACCATCAGCAGCGATGCGCATCAGCCCCATGAGATCCGTTTACTTTTTGATGAAGCCCTGACCGAATTGAAAAAATGCGGAATTCTTGCGGTTAGCAGGTTTGCGAACGGTAGCTGGTCGGAATACGGTATCTGCTGATTCTGCCGGGCATTGATCAGGGCTCCGGTGAATCGGGAAGATTTTCTAATTTATACTCCATTCTATAGTGCTGAATACCGGCCTCTGAAAAACGGGGCCCGGTGGCAGTAAATCCATATTTCGCATAAAATGCAGTAACCTGCTCCTGCGCATGCAGGTAGATAACCTTGCCAAGCGGGACAACTTCCCGGAGCAGTTGTTTCACCATAAGTTTGCCGGCACCGGATCCCCGGGCTTCTTTGAGAACGGCAAAACGTTCCAGTTTGATGCCATTCGCCGTTTCACGCCAGCGGCAGGTAGCTAAAGGCACTCCGTTGGCAAACACCAGATAATGATGGCACTCTGGTTCAAACTCATCGTATTCGATTTCACCCGGTACTTTTTGTTCCTCAACAAAAACCCGGTATCTGATTCGGGCCGATTGTTCAAAGAGTTCACTCTGCCCGTGTGTGAAGCGGATAATTTCCATTGTTAAGTCAGTCAGAAAATAAGGGTAGGATTGTCGGAACAACGCCTAATGATTTAAAGATACAAAAAAAGCCTGCAACGGATTACAGGCTCACTTAATAATTTATGGATTCCTGACATGCTAAAAAGAGTGCCGGGAAACGGATTGATTATTTATTTCGATATTTTATCGCCGTCATACGCCCATTTGAGGTACAATGATCCCCAGGTGAAGCCGGCGCCGAAGGCTGCAAGAATGATATTATCGCCTTTACGGAGCTGGGGTTCCCATTCCCAGAGGCAGAGGGGCAGGGTTGCCGAAGTGGTATTGCCAAAGCGCTGAATGTTAATCATTACCTGATCTTTGCGGATTCCCATGCGGTTGGCAGTTGCTTCTATGATGCGCATATTGGCCTGATGAGGTACCAGCCAGTTCAGGGTATCGGATGTTATGCCGTGGCGTTCCATCATTTCAACTGAAACATCGGCCATTTTAGAGACGGCCCATTTAAATACGGGCTGACCCTCCTGGTAGATGTAATGTTCGCGAGCATCGATGGTACTGTGAGTCGGGGGTTTCAGGGATCCTCCGGCTTTCTGGTGCAGGTGAATTCGTCCCACGCCGTCGCTTTGGAGGATTGCATCCATTACGCCTTCAGGGGCGGGTGTGGGTTCGAGCAATACGGCAGCGGCACCGTCGCCAAAGATGGGACAGGTCGCCCGGTCGGTATAATCCACGATCGATGACATCTTGTCGGCGCCGACAACGATTACTTTTTTATGCGAACCGGATTCCACAAACTTTGAAGCAGCGGTAAGTGCATACAGAAAACTTGAGCAACCGGCATTCATATCGTAGCCAAATGCATTGCGAATATTGGTTTTATCGGCAATAATATTGGCTGTTGCAGGAAAAAGCATGTCGGGGGTCACAACCGCACAGATAATCATGTCGATTTCTTCGGGTTTTGTGCCGGTTTTGTGAAGGAGTTGTTTCACGGCCTCTGCGCCCATATCGGAGGTGGCTTTTCCTTCCCCTTTCAGGATTCTTCTTTCTTTGATCCCGATGCGGGTCATGATCCACTCGTCGGACGTGTCGACCATTCGGCTAAGCTCATCGTTTGTCAGTATATATTCGGGGACATAGCCACCCACTCCTGTAATTGCAGCTTTGATTTTGGTCATTATTAGTTCGGTACAAAGGGTTAATCCCGCACTACAACAGGCACCTGTGAAAGTGCACGTTTAATTTTCTGCGACAATCGGGCCTGTTGAACATTACGGGCCAGAATAATCATATTTTTAACGGCGATATCGTTTGAGATACCATGTCCGACAATAACGGTGGAATTGATACCGAGGACAGGTGTCCCTCCGTAGTTTTCATAGTTGAAACGAGAGAAGAAATCGTCGGTTAGGCCGCGTTTCATCATAAGGCGGAACATACCTTCGACATTTTTAAGGATGATATTACCAGTGAAACCGTCGCATACGATTACATCGGCTTTACTGCGGAAGAGGTCGCGGCTTTCGATGTTGCCGGTGAAATTAAAATCAACCGATTCTTTCATCAGTTGATACGTAGCCTGACTCAGCAGGTTTCCTTTGCCTTCCTCATGTCCGATATTGAGGAGGGCTACTCTTGGTTTGGCAATTTTATAAACACTTTTCGCCATGATGCTTCCCAGGAGACCAAACTGGTACATTACATCCGGTTTGGCGTCGGGATTTGTACCAATGTCGAGCAAAAGGCTGATGCCTCCATTTTCCTGCGGAAGGATGGTGGAAGTGCAGGGGCGGATTACACCCTGAACGGTATTTACGCTGTATATGGCTCCTACGAGCATTGCACCGCTGCTTCCGGCGCTGGCAAAGGCATCGATTTTTTTATGCTTAAGCCAGTTGAATCCAATGCTGATACTTGATTCCGGCTTCCGCATTATGGCATGGGTAGGATGTTCGCCCATACCGATAATGTCGGGCGCATGAACAATATCAAAAAGGGCCGGATCGGCATCGTGCATGCTGAGCTGTTCAAGGATTGAATCCTTGTTACCAAAAAGCACGATTCGATCAGCTGTCGGGAGTTCTTTCTGGGCTAGAAGGGCACCGGCAACAGTAGCTGCGGGTGCGAAATCGCCACCCATAACATCGAGTCCGACTTTCATCTGACTGTCATTAGTTTATAAAAGAAGATCAGCAAGCGGCTCTGCTTAAACGGCAGCAGGCTTCTCAATTGCCAGTTTACCTTTGTAATAGCCACACTCGGGACATACCCTGTGATAGAGTACAGAGGTTCCGCAATTGGAACAGGTACTGATGGTAGGAACTACGGCTTTGTAGTGCGTCCTTCTCTTGGCTGTTCTGGTTTTAGAAAACCTATGTTTTGGATTTGGCATTTCTGTTTAATTTAATGGATTAATATTTATTCAAAGTTAATGTCTTTCAGTTTGTCCCACCGGTGGTCGGCCTCCTTCTCTGCCGAAAGTTCGTCGAGGTGGCGGATAACCTCCGGATCACAGCCCGATACTCCGTGTTCATCCCCGGGATGCACAACGCGGTATGGTACCATAAGGTGAAGGTAATCGTAGATCAGAGGGGCAATGTCGATGTGCGTTTCCCTTTCGGGGATGATCATCACATTATCATCCTCTTCGGCATAGGAATCGCCAAACTTCACAAAAAACTCCTCATCTCCTTCCACCGGAAGATCAAATTCTCCAAGGCAGCGGCTGCAGGTTACCCGTATGCTGCCCTTAATCGAAAAATTAAGTACCAGCATACGTTCCATTCGGTTCAGGTCAAGCTCAACCTTTACCACGGCCTGCCCGATTTCAGCCTCCTCGAAGGATGCAAAGAACTTATCGTCAATTAGAAAGCTAAACCTGTGATTCCCGGTACTTAACCCAATAAACGGGATAACAAATTCCTTAAGGTAATCCACTGCTTTTCGTGTTTCAGGTTTAAGGGGTGCAAAAGTAGAAATTATTCTTTTGATTACCAAATAATAATTGCCGTCTATCTGCCTCAGTGGCAGACAACTCCCCCTGCAAACACAGCATTGCAGCGGCCAATAACTATTTAAAAGCCTTTTCCGGAAGACCATCCCCCGAAAGGGCCAGACGTTTCATATATTCCGGAACGGCACGTCCCATCAGACTGTCAACGTAAATTTTTGCCAGATACTGGCCCAGCATAAAACCCTGTCCCCTGAGTCCGATAAACAATCCCAGATCCGGATCTATGATCATACGCGGTTCTACGTAATAACCCGCCCATACAGCCTGGAAACCAACCGAACTCAGGTTAGGGAACCAGTTCACGAATACCTCTGATGCTATCTCCAGAAATTGCTGAGAGTTAATCTTCAGATTTTTACCTGTCTCGGCAGGATCCACTGCCGGAGATGCACAGCCAATGATCTGTCCCGTTTCGGCCAGCTGCTGCCCGTATACCGCTACAAATCCCTTGTAACGCCTCCGGTCGATGATCATATCGAGCGGGCTTCCGTTAAGACCCATCATCGGCAGACGGCGGGTGATGAATGCCTGGTGTTTCACCGGATAGATACCCGTTTCGATGCCGAGCATGGTGGCAAATGTTCCGCCTTCCGGACCCAGGGCATTGATAAAGACTTCCGTTTCGTATTCGATGTATTGCTTATCGTGATCCTGAACAAGTACATGGTACGTACTTCCCGACTTGTGAACCGAAATCAGCCTGCAGTCTTCCTTCACGGTTCCGCCGCTGCGGATTCCGAGGCGGCGGATCAGGTCGATTACCCTTCCGGGCGTTGCCTGCCAGCATTCCCGGGTAATCTGGGCTCCAATATAGGTATCGAGGCCGGGATTGATAAACGCTGAAATCTCCTTTGCATAGTCTTTTGGCTCCACCATATAGGCATCCGACCAGGCCCGGGCCGACTCCAGTGCCTGCCAGGTAGCTTCGTCGTGGGCAAAATTTACATAGTTGATCTGTCTGAAATTGATATCCTGAATCTTTTGCAGATCCTTGAAGATTTCAAGGTTGTGACGGGCAATGTCGGCAATTTCCGGCAAACTGAATGCCGGACGTCCTCCGGCGATGTTGCGCCAGGAAGCACCTCTGCCCGAATTCACCAATACCGGCTTCTGCCCTGCTTCCGAAAGGTACCGGAACAAAGCCGAACCTCCTATTCCACCTCCGGCAATCAGGGACTTTACTTTCACCTTCTTCGGCTTGCTGCCGTTGGCACTGATGTAAATCTCCTCATGTACATCGCGGGGATAGAGCTCGCCCATCGAAAGCTGGTTCGAGAGTGGTCCCCGTGGCGTGGCATCTCCGACAATAGAAATATCGTAATTCCTGAGCGTCTGCTTTAATCTTCTTATACAGCGTTTGCCGCGGCATGCACCCATACCCAGACGGGTGGTATGCTTGACTTCATCCACAGAAATAAACTTACGGTCGCCAATCGTCTCCAGAATTTCGCCCAGGGTAACGTCGTCGCAATGACAAACATACATTTCATCCTGCTTCTGGTAGTCAACGGGCTTCATCACCAGAGGTTCCGGATATTTCTCTTTTACGATAAACCCGCGCACACCCGTGAGCGCACCCTCATACAGGGAAGTGGCTTTAACCCTGGCTATATTGGTTTTATTGGACTTTTTCAGGATCTTCTCAATAACGCCTTCTCCGACTTTACGACCGTTATTGTCAACAAGAAATACTTCCGATTTCTCATCGGCATGGTATTCAATGGGCAGAAACAGCCAGTCCTTTGCGGGATTATATCCGAAAATTGCAAGTCCGGGGCATTGGTACACGCAATCCATGCAGCCGATGCACTTCTCGTAATCGATGTGGGGAACCGTACTGGTGGATGTTTTGGTGATTGCACCGTGGGGACAGGCGAATTCGCAGGGGTTGCAGGCAAAGCCATACAGACAGTCAATCTGTACAAAAGGTTTCTGCGTCAGTCGTTCAGGGGTTGGAGCAAATGGCTCCTCAATAACCCTGACGGGGTGCTGTTGCGAGTCGATGTACTCTTTGGAAATATTCAGAAACTCGTCGTAGTTGAAACGGGTTCCAATTTCACTCATAATTTCGTAGGCCACCTGTTTCCCTCTGAGCACGGCGCTTGTTCCTTCACCGATTCGGATGGCATCGCCGGCACCGAAGCATGCTCTTCCGAATACTTCGTTGCCTTTAATCAGGAGCTGGTCGTCGGGAACAAGTCCGGTACAAATATTAATTGCGTCGATGCCATCAATGATTTTTTCCGTTCCCGGGATTGGCTGGAAGTCTTTACACTCAGCCACTACGGCTCCGACGATTCCGTCGTGGTTTTTGTTGGGGATGGCTTTCAGGAGGATGTGTGAAAGGATAACCGGTATTCCGAGGCGTCTGACTCTGTTTGCCTGAACGGGAAAGCCGCCTTCGGAAGACTGGGCTTCGATGATGGCTTTTACGTTAGCACCGGCCTGCATCAGCTGATAAGAGGTAAGGTAGCCGATGTTGCCGGCTCCTACGGTCAGAATATTCTTCCCCAGAAGGGTAAACTCGGTATTCATCATTTTCTGGACTACCGCCGCGGTATACACACCCGGAAGATCGTCGTTCTCGAAAGCGGGCATAAAGGGGACAGCTCCGGAGGCAACAACCAGGTATTCGGCATCCACGTAGTAAATTTCGTCGGTTTTGATATTCTTCACGGCGATGCGTTTGCCTTCGAGCAAATCCCAGACGGTTGAGTTCAGGAATATGCCGGTATGATCGTTGCCGGCAAGCGTCTGGGCAATATCGAATCCGCGCATGCCTCCAAATTTCTTCTCCTTCTCGAAGAAGAAGAACTGGTGAGTCTGCATAAGAAACTGTCCCCCGATGCGATCGTTGTTGTCGATTACAATATTATCGACACCATGCCGGTTGAGTTCTTCGCGGGCGGCAAGTCCTGCAGGACCGGCTCCAATGATGGCAACACTGGTCCGGTACACTTTTGTAGCGTTGGTTTTATCGGGCTCAATGCGTTCGGGACTGTGGTCGTGCGGAATCTCTCTTACCTCTTTGATGTTGTCGACCAGGGTGATACAAATACGGCGTATCTGACCGTCGACCAGCATCTCGCAGGCACCGCATTTGCCGATACCGCATTCAAGGCTTCGTTCCCTGTTACGAAGGCTGTGGCTGTGAACCGGGAAACCGGCCTGATGAAGTGCAGCGGCAATGGTAAATCCTTTTTCGCCGGTTATCTCCTTACCGTCGAAAGTAAAGGTGACTTTCTCTGCCGGCTTGATTTCCAGAATGGGATGAGCATCGATCTTATGCATACGAAATGGAATTATGAATGTGTACGTCTGCCGGTTAAAATACGGTAGGACAACCTGTCACCTGACCGGATACGGGCGGGGCAAATTTATAATTATTTGTTGGGTTGATTCTGAACCTGTCAAAAAATTTCACATAAATACTTCTATCTATTTATGTCATTATCAATAGCTTAAATTAGACTCATTATAAATAAGCGCGGCAGGAGCCGCAAACGATTGCGGAATTAATTAAAAAATGATGGAAAATTCTTTTCCACAGCGTCTGTTTAAATGAATCTTAACCTGTTGACGATCAATTTAGTGAATGGATTTGTTGCGGAAATGAGCGGAGAATTCTCTCTTTAGTGCTGATTAACAAGTAAATAATAAGTATCCAAACATAAAAG